>Ga0310123_10000007_pt1 | contig 180262 bp, 146 predicted proteins | sample CB6_AW_1057_MG_FD_203505 | JGI IMG/M metagenome (GOLD analysis project Ga0310123, IMG submission 203505) | Marine microbial communities from Western Arctic Ocean, Canada - CB6_AW_1057 | ecosystem: Environmental > Aquatic > Marine > Oceanic | place: Canada: Western Arctic Ocean | collected...
CTGCCGTGGAAATTCCTCTTCGGTCGAATGCACATCCGACCGGACGTGACCACAATCACCACGGATTTACAGTCTGGCTGGCAGGTGGAGGAATCAAAGGCGGAATGGCTTACGGTGCAACCGATGACTTCGGGTACCGGGCCGTGGATAACCGAGTTCACGTGCACGACCTGCACGCCACGATGCTGTATCTGATGGGGTTCGATCACGAACGTCTGACTTACCGACACTCCGGACGCGACTTTCGACTCACCGATGTATATGGGACAGTCGTCAAAGACATCATCGCATGAAGCCATATGAAACCAACCTCCAGCACATCCGACGGCAGCATCAGTCTTTGGACAGTTTTTCGCGTTGATGTTCGCATGCCATCTGCCCGCTCTCCGGCATGTCCTAGTGGCCTGCGCTGCTTTCCCTGGCGTCATAGCGAATGAACCCGGACCGGACTACGGCGTAACTGCCACATTTCCCATTGTGGCGGTTGACCCGGACACAGGTGTCTGAGGTGACACCTGAACCGAAGGAGCAGCTTTCAAGGTGACACTTGGGGTGACACCTGCTGGGATTTAGCGTTGGACAGGATTCCTAATTGTCGCGACACCAGTATTTTTAATAGCCGAGGCGGGACTCGAACCCGCACGCTCCAATCGGAACCCGGGATTTTAAGTCCCGTGCGTCTGCCAATTCCGCCACTCGGCCAGAAATGTTGCTGTCGGGTTTCAGGCGGCAGGGAGGAATTTGGGTGAAGACCGACACCTGCCGGTCAGCAGACAGCAAAAATTGAATGGATGGCACATCACAGAAAAACGCTTTCAAAACGGCACATGGAATTTTTCTCTCTGCGCACTCAAACGGGCAGTGGGCGAAGAAGAATCGAGGTCGTATCCACTGTTTGGGCGTTTCAGTTCCGGCAGATGTGTTACGTCAGAAGTATCAGGCAGTTCGGGGTGACTTGCAAGCTGGGCGGGGTCCCTGTGCCGATGTACTGGCAGGCCGTGTTGCTTTTGACTCGTACGCTGATCGTGTGGCGGGCAGCACTCCTGGTCGCGCTTCTGCCGGCAGGCATGTTGTCCGGTCATATCTTGTGTCGTCCTGAATCATTTCCGGTCGGCACAGGCAGAGCCGTACTTCTCCCGGATTTCACCGATGGAATCCGCGGGATTCCTGCCACAGCGACGTGAGTCTGGTGTATTGCCTGGCAAGTTCGAGCTGAACCTGGATTCCTGAATCGGCGCGTCAAAAGACCTGTTGTACAGTTTCTTTCGGCCATTACCGTGATTTATGGAGTCTCCGGGTCCCCCGGTTCAGGTAACTGACAAACCAATAAATCCAGAATATGCCCGGTGGTGTTTTGGTATTCGTGTGTCCAGACATCGCCGGTAACAGTTGAATTCGAGCCACAGCATTTGACGCAGCAGTGGCAACTGCCGTGGCCCACTGGTCACACTTCGTGATTGCCGTCACCGACATTTTTTGATCGTGAAGTTAGTGTCGTACTCAGAGATAAATCGACAAAGTCTAAGCCGGATTCCAGGCCGGCTGTTTGAACCGGTTGACGGCTCGTCAATCGTTGTCTTCAGAATTGGCTTTGGGATCGTGATGCTGTGGCATGTCTGGTCCGCGTTCACGAACGGCACCATTGACGCAGATTACGCTCGTCCCCGTTATCACTTCACGTGGTACTGGTTTCAGTGGGTCCGGCCATTGCCCGGACAGGGTATGCACCTCGTCTTTTGCACGATCGGTCTCGCTGCGGCGGCGATGGTGCTGGGGCTGTGTTACCGCGTTGCGGCATTCGCTCTGTGTCTTCTGTTTACATACAAATTTTTGATCGACCAGGCCTACTACCTCAACCACTTCTACCTCACCTGCCTGCTGGCGTTATTGATGGTGTTCATTCCGGCTCATCATGCGCTCTCGGCAGACGCATGGATTCGACCCGGCATTCGGTCGCAAACGGTGCCCCGCTGGGCTCTGTGGATACTCCGGTTCCAGGTCGCGGTGCCGTATTTTTACAGTGGCATTTCCAAATTAGCGCCGGACTGGCTTCAGGGCCAACCCATGACCATGGCCCTAAAACTACGGCAGGACCGCCTGGGACTGCTGGCCCCGTACGCTGCTGAACCCTGGTTGATTTGGGTCTTCAATTACGGAAGTCTGGTATTCGACCTGGCCATCGTGCCGTTGCTGGTGTGGCGAAAAACCCGATTTCCTGCGTTTCTGGCGGGATGCGTGTTTCATACGACGAATCATTTTGTATTTGACATCGATTTTTTCCCCTGGTTCATGATGGTGGCCACAACGATTTTCTTTGAGCCTGACTGGCCGCGTCGATTCCTGAACACACTCACGGAAAAGAAAACCGTCCCGCGAACCTCTCCGCAGAGTTTGATGGCGGAATGCCTGTCCCCAGGCAGCTGGACAGGTCTTTCGAAATCGCGTCGCCGGGGCGCGATTGTGCTGGGCACTTACGTCCTGCTTCAGACAGTTATCCCGCTGAGGCACCATCTCTACAAAGATTCATCCAGCTGGACTGAGGAAGGCCATCAATTTGCGTGGAACTTAATGTTGCGCTCCAAAATATGTGCCGTGAACTTCTATGCCACGGACAAGAATACCGACCGGACAACACGGGTGGAATTGAGGCCTCTGCTGACGGGTCGGCAGATGATGATTCTGGGAAAGTATCCCAGGATGCTGCACCAGCTGGCACATTTTTTCAGGGATGAAATGCGCGAACAGAATCGGGATGTGGAAATCCGCGTCATCGATATCGTATCGCTGAACGGTCGAAAGCCCCAGCTCCTGATAGACCCCCAGGTGGATCTCGCCGCAGAACCGCTGAGCTGGCGCGAGCCTTCCTTTATCAGGGAACTGCACGAACCACTGCGCAGGGACTCCTGGAGCTGGCCGGTGTCTGAATGGAGCAAACAGGTCGACATCAGTCCATACCTCCGCGGCACACCGATGGACCCTGGTGTTTCAGGCATGTGACTGACGTATTGTCGGAATCGGCACGGTGGTTTGTTTCCGACAGAGTTACGCCGGAGCTGATCGGTTACAGAATCAACAGTGGTGAGTCGCGTTCGTTGTCGTGATGATGCAGAATACAGATGAACACACTGTCTCAGGACCGGGTGGGATAAAGTGACTCGACCCCCCTTTTTGTCTGCGATGTTTCTCCTGTCCACTTCCATCGCGGCTCAAATCGCATTTGCCGACAATGCGGCTCCTGCAACACCTCAACGCGCGCTTGTCGACGTGACCTGGATCCAGGCCCGCATCGATTCGCCTCGCGTTTGCATACTTGAACTGGGCCCGGACATCCGCCGGTACAGGCAGGGTCACATACCGGGAGCCCGGTTCGTTCACTGGGTCGACGACATCACTGAACCTGCTGATCAGGCGAGGTACACCGTGGCTCCGCCGGAAATGATCGAGGCCCTGCTTTGTCGACTGGGTGTTCAGAACGACACGACGATTGTTTTGTATGATGACCTGAACAGCCGTGTTTCTGCAAGAATGTTCTGGACGCTGCGCTATTACGGCCACAAAGAGATTCGTATTTTGGACGGAGGTCGGAACGCATGGCCGACAGCCGGTCAGGAATTTGTAACGGAAACGACAAGGGTTGAGCCCCGCGAATACAAAATTGTCTCCACGTTGAAGAAACACCGAATCTGCCTGAAACAACTCAGGAACCAGCTGGGAAAACCGGGGATCTCAATCATCGATGGTCGTCCGGCAGCTCAGTACACCGGTGAAGAACCCGGCAAGGTTTATCACACCGGGAAAGCACATGATCAGCGGGGCCACATTCCCGGTGCCGTCAACATCCTGTGGACAGACAACTTCCGCGAAGACGGCACATTCAGGTCACCGGCAGAACTGAGTCAGATGTATGAAGACCACGGAGTCACCCGAAGCCACAGAGTCATTGCGTACTGCAACGAAGGTCTGCACGCAGCGCCGGTTTGGTTCGTTTTGACCGAACTCCTCGGCTACGACAAGGTCCAGGTGTATGACGAATCCATGGCCCAATGGGCCAACGACAGGGAATTGCCCGTCCGCCAGGGCGATCAGCCGTAGTCAGCTTTGGCAGAAACCGGATTACCGCTGAGCAGCCTTCTCCAGAGTCTTCCTGTGCAGTGCCTTCCATGAGATCAGCTGAATGTCCTGTTCCTGCAGCAGCTTTCGTACCCGGTCCGAGGAGAAGATTCTTCGATCGCCATCACGGCGTTCGGCGCTGCTCGTAATTGCCCGCAACTCGTCGTCGGCGTAGCCACAGTGGATGATCATTTCGGTCACACCGGGCTTCAGCTGACTCAAAGCTTCAATGTAAGTGTTAAGTCGCTGTTCATGTGACCTGCCGCCATAGAACTGCAGGACAGTGTCAAGGATCGGCAATCCTTTAGCATCCAGTGCTTTTGTTATTTCCGCCGCCCGTTGGGCCACAGCCGGATATTCTCTGGCAATCCTTTTGTCAGGGTCCCGCACAAATAAAATCGGCAGGTTGTAGTCCAGGGCCAGGCGGGCGTACAGCTCAACCAGATCCGGACGGGCGAGCAGAGAGCCCATGTGAGTATCCAGGTGACTCAGCGGTACACCAAACTGTCTGGCTCGATCAATCTGTGCCCGCAGTTCCATCTCTGCTTCCTCGGCTCGGACGTTAGCTGCGACCAGACCGACGTTCTCCCACAAATAACCATGAGGACCAACCAGACTTGGAACCCGGCCGCGGTCGACCACCGGTCCCCAGCGGTAATGATCCCATTCGGATGTCAAAGTCAGGTGAATTCCGTAGTCGTACACCGGGTGCTTCTTCGCGAATTCCGCAAATTCGCTGAACCACGCACAGGGCACCATGATGCTGGCAGAATTTACGACGCCCGATTCAAGCGCATCGATCGTTCCTCGATTCACTGAATGAGACATTCCTGCATCGTCCGCATGGACAATCAGATACTTGACAGCCTCACCAGAGACATCGTCGCCAGCGTATATTGGAGACGGTCGGCAGATCTCGGCACAGCAAAGGGCGATCAGGAGAACCGAAGGCACATTGGGCATGAAAGTCTGTTCCGGGGGGAGAATCACTGAACCGCAACGGGCGGTCCATCCTGCAGGTGTCCCCGTCGGGGTGTCAACGACGGCGATTGCCCTGGTTGTCATTTTCTCTGGATCAGTGGACTCTCGGCAAATGAACTTACGTTACTTCACTCGGAACAGCATCGGAGTTGGCCGGGGTTTTCATTGTTCTGCTTTCTCTCTGGTAGTGCCGAACTCCTTTCCACAGAAATTGCCATTAGAGAGAGCCGGTCAGTGTATGATACAGAAGTCGTCTGCAGATTCGGTTTATGGCGGCAGCTCTGTTTTCATGCGGGCCGAACGGCGGCAACAATACTTTCGAATGATCCTGACACAATCATGACCGAACGTGTTGAAAGTGCCCCGGACGTTCGACAGACGCGTGATACGCTGGTACAGCGACTGCTGGCGCCATGCGACGTGGCCGGTGTAGCGGTCTTCCGCGTCATGTTCGCCGTTGCGGTTCTCGCCCATGTATGGCTGTATTTTTCCAACCATTTGATCGAGTACTTCTTCGGTTCCGCTCAGCATCACCTGACCTATTTCGGGTTCGGATGGGTCCATGCACTCGATCTGGCCGGTATGCGGCGTGTCTACTACCTGATGGCCGTGGCAGCCACGGGTGTTGCTTTGGGTCTGGCCTACCGACTCAGCGCCATGATTTTGTTTGTGACTTTCACATACACCTTTTTGTCCGACGCGGGGCAGTTTCAGAATCATTTCTATTTGATGAGTCTCACTGCATTTCTGCTGATTCTTATCCCGGCGCACTGATCGTTTTCCGTGGATTCCGTTCTGTTCCCCGATAAAGCATCCGGGTTTATTCCAAACTGGTGCCGTGTTGTGCTGATGTTCCAGATTGCTGTTCCGTACATCTTCGGAGGAACTGCAAAACTGAACAACGACTGGTTGCATGGAATGCCGGTTGGGCTGTGGGTCTCCATCAGGAGTGATCTTCCGTTGATCGGTCCGGTTCTGACCGAGAGGTGGACGGCATGGTTCATCAGCTATGCGGGAATCGTGGTCGATCTGGGCGCCGTACCACTTTTGCTGTGGAAACGGTCCCGGGTTGTGGCGGTTTGCGTACTGACTGTGTTTCATCTTGCGAATGCAGTTCTGTTCGACATCGATGTATTCCCATGGATGAGCATTCTTTTTTTGACGATGTTCTTTTCGCCGAACTGGCCACGGCGTGTCCTGCGGCTGGAAAAACCGCAAAGGCCCGATTCAGTGAAACAGAAAGTCGGCAGCTGGGGACAGCGAGTGCCACTCGGCATCGTCAGTGTCCACGTTGCCTGGCAGTTGCTGTTCCCTCTTCGGCATTTTCTTTATCCGGGAAATCCGAGCTGGACGGAAGAAGGGCAGCAGTTCGCGTGGCGGATGATGGTGCGGCGTAAAGATGTGTTTTTCCGCGTCTATGCGACAGACGGTCCCAGCGGAAAAACACTCGAAGTTCCCGTTAAGCTGTTCATGAACCCCCGTCAGATCATGGAACTGGCTGTTTCTCCAGACCAGATTGTGGCAACCGCACCTTTTTTTGCGGAAGAAGCCCGAAAAATCGGGCTGAAGGACGTGGCGATTCGAACGCTCGCGCTCGCCTCACTCAATGGTCGGAAACCACAGCTCCTGATGGATTCCGAACGGAACCTGCTTGCCGTGCACCGATCACTTGGACCGCAGTCGGGGATTTTGCCACTCACGGAACCACTGCGCGAAGAACCGTGGGACATACCGTCCGACGACTGGCCTGAACTGCTGGGCATCCAGTTGCCGACGACCGTGTCTGTTCACCAGCACGGGCCGCGCACAGGATCAGAACTGCACCGCGTCGACGAAAAAAAAAGCCCGGCGACTGACGCCGCCAGGCTTTTATGATCTGCATCACACGGCGCAATCCTGCGACATCAAAACTCACCCTTATCCATCGTAACCAGGCCAGCATAAACGTACATATCAACGTTCTGGCTGAGGAACCGGACGGAACCGTCCGCCAAGCCAATAGTTACGCCGCCGTTGTGCCATGCATACCAGCCCGCGCCACGGGCGTTGGAACAGTTGATGCCGCAGGGGCCTCCATCGGCTCCCGGAGTACCGTCCTGCAGTGAACCGTTGATCCAGTTCTCCGTCCACATATCGCCCCAGGCACCACCCCCGGTGAGAGTCTGAGCGAATGCTTCCGCTGCGTGGGCCGGGTGATTGGTGACGTCGGTACGCCCGTGGTACAAATTGTTACGGCTGGCGAGTTCAGCAACCAGGATGGTGTTCGAGGTGCCATCTTTGATGTCCTTGATCGCTGAAGCCGGCTGCATGTCGTTGGCGGCGGGATAATCGACTATTGTCAGTTGCCATTTTTGAATGCCGTGGCGATCTCCGCGATGAGTGATGCCCTGCGCGGCAGCTGCGGTTCCTGAATAGGCCGTGGCTGAATAGACACCATAAATTCCGTTAGCACCTTCGTAGTCAATTCGACCGGAGGTATGGGTCCATGTTTCGCCTGTGGGTGGGTAATCTGGATGAAGAGTTGTTCCGGCCGGGATGGTCCAGCTCACCAGATTGTTGTCGCCAGGAGCAGACGGGCAAATGAAGGGCGAGATGACGGTCGCGTAGGCCGCCGCAGTCGCAGTATCTGCGCTGTTAAAGGTGTGTGCAAAGTCAATTGCATTGTAGACATTCGCCTGGTCGATAAATGGCAGCAGCGCCGCTGACCATGACGAGGCGTTCAGGATCTTAAGTCCGGTGAGGAGGGTAATGTCCGCCCAGGAGCCTGCGAACGCGTTATGAACATCATGGTAATTGTGCTGGGCCAGGCAGATTTGCTTCATGTTATTTCGGCACTGAGTACGACGAGCTGCCTCGCGTGCCTGCTGGACCGCCGGCAGCAGCAGTGCGATTAAAATTGCAATAATTGCGATCACCACGAGCAGCTCAATGAGCGTAAACCCGCGATTTATAGGTCTGTTTATGCGCATAACTATCCTCCTCAAAAAGGGGGGAAGCAGGAACCAAAACAAATGACAGTGGTTCGATCCGCACCGATCAAACTCATGGTGTTGACAGATCGATCGTCCCTAAATCAATAGGTTCAGTTTCATTACCAGTTACAGTCACCAAATACTCAGACGTATCCGGGTCTTTATACCGACCTTCAAGCACATCTCCGCCAATTCCGCCGCTGATCAGATTTCTGATCCCGGTTTCAAAGGTGATTTTGTAGGTGCCGGGCCGAACCCCATCACCTTTTATGTACGTCGACAGAGCAAAACTTCCGTCCGGCTCAGTCCAGCTTTGTGCGGCCGTCGTTTTTTCCCCGTCGAATGCCTTCGCATCGACCGCAACTGCACGCACGGCCCCCAGCAGAGGCGGCTCGACCGACTTGCCGTCAACGAGAAGTTTCCCGATGACCGGGTAGGTCGGTTCCCTGTCAAACTTTCTTTCTTCGCTGCAGCCGGTGATGAGCACCAGCGAGGCGCAGGCAAAAAGGACAGCGAAAGCAATGCGTGGAAAATCAGTGAAATTCATGGACTGTGAAGGAGAGCTGGAACACATAAAGACAAGTGTACAACCTGAAATCACACAAGGACAGTTGCCATTTCAACCCCGGAGAAACTTCTGCAGGAGAATGACACGACAGCCAGCACAAGTGCACTGGCTGTCGTAAATTCGCGAACGTTCGAGGTTGGTCGCCCCGTGGCTTCCATGGCCCTTTTTTCGGTCCAGCTTCACCACTAAGCCGAACATTACGCGAGTACCGACGCATTAAACGATTATGAATATTATCCGTCGGGCCAAATAAACTGTCAAACTTGATCACAGGAATTGTCCTTGATCTGACTATTGCCAGAGGACGCCAAAATTCGAGGTCAACGTTCTTCAGCCATTGGATTTGCCACGAATTCAGCTGCCGGCAGTGCCAGTGATGAATCGACGTTCTTCAGCAGATAGCGGTGAAAGATGCAGATGCGCTCCTTACAGGCACTGATGCAATCCCGATGAGGACCCGCCGGGGTTGCCTGCTGCTGTTCGGTAATAATCGATGCGTTCGCCGCCTAAGGTCCTCAACGGGCAAAAAACGGAATGAATCCGGTCAGGAGTTCCGGGCGTACTAATCTACTGGCGTGACCCCACAGGGAAATTCAACTTCTTGACTGTACACGCGTGACAGCCGGTGTTTGACTTCAACGCAGTCGGGCAGTCCGGCGCGGAAGCGTGCTGCCGTCCAGACGCATTCCAAACCAGCGTTGCAGGATCGCGTCGCCGACCCACGTCAGCAATGCGAACACAGTGATTCCCAGGAGCGTGGATGCCACAATCGTGGCGTAGAGAGCGGGAAGATCGACGCTTGCTGTTTTCCTCTGGATCCACGCGCCCAAACCGGGCTGACTGGTTCCCACAAAGAACTCCCCCACAATCGCTCCGACGACTGCAACACCGCTGGCGATACGAATCCCGCTGATCATCCACGGCATCGCGGAGGGCAGTCTCAGTTTCCACAGCGTCTGCCACCAACCAGCATTGTGCAGGTGAAACAGTTCGTGCAGCTGAGGATCGATCTGCATGAGTCCGGTTGTTGTATTGGTAACAATCGGGAAGATACTGATCACGGCAGCGACCAGAGTCACGCTGTGGAATCCTCGACCAAACGTCAGAATGATCAGCGGCGCAATGGCGATGATGGGCACTGTCTGGAACAGGATCGCGTACGGGTAACAGGCGCGGCGAATCACCGAAGACTGAGCAAACGCAAACGCAGTCAATGTTCCGATGAACGTACTGATGGCAAGACCACTGACCGCTGCCAGTGCCGTCCTGGCAGTGGCCTCAAGCAGCTCCACACGCAACAGCCGCAGTGCGTCGAACACATCCTTCGGGTGTGGCACGATGAAACCGGGGATATCAAACACAGCGATCGCCAGATGCCACACTGCGATTACTGAAGCCAGTACCAGCAGCGGCAGCAGACCAGCCGTCATTGAGTTGAGTACGCGGGACCAGGTCATGGTTCTTTCACTGAATCGGGTGAGACCTGAGAGCTTCGAGGATCGTCCCGACACTCGCGCCGAATTCTGCTGTGCTGCGACAGTCATCAGAACGATCCAGCGAAACTGTAGTCGTGCTCGTAACGGCAGCCGGGCTCCCGCCAAGCGTGATGACACGGTCACTCATATAAACCGCTTCAGCGACGTTGTGGGTCACCATCACAGTGGTCAGACACAGATCCTTCTGAATGCGCAGGACATCGGTCTGCAGCTGCTGACGCAGCAGGTCATCCACTGCGGCGAATGGCTCATCAAGCAACAACAGATCAGGCTGCAGAGCCAATGCTCTGGCAAGCGACACTCGCATCTTCATGCCACCGGACAGTGCGGCGGGCCGTTTCTGCAAGTCGTCCTCGGATAATCCAATCATCTGCGCCAGCTGCTGCAGCCGGGACATGGGAACGGATACACGTTCCAGTTCGCCCGGCAAACGAATATTAGCAGCAGCAGTCCGCCAGGGCAGCAGGGTCGCGTCCTGAAACACGAACCCCGTGCGCGTGCAGGCACGTTGCTGCGCACGGGGAATCCGGATCTCGCCCGATTTTGGTTCCAGCAGCTGTGCAATGATTCGCAGTAACGTCGACTTGCCACAGCCCGACGGCCCCACGATCGAAACGAACTCACCGGATCCAATTTCCAGCGAATCAATTCGCAGTACGGTGGTATCACCGAACCCGGCACACAAATTCGTCAGCCGTAACGGCGGTTGCTCATTGAGTCTGACGGTTTCCACCCCTGAATCGAGCACGTTCGGAGATCACTTTTTTGGTGTCACAGTTGTGGTCTTCGCGAACTGCTCAGAGATCTGTTTCGTGTGGCACCCGGTCGAGTTGCCACTATGGAAGTAAACGGCATCCTTCAACAGTGAGGTCTTCGCCCCATTTCAGGAGCACGGCTTTGATTTCCTCTTTCCCTGGTGATAAGGACGTTCACCGAGTGGGATGATGGGGAAACCAGCATCCCCGATTTTCACGCACAGCCGGTCGTTGTGCCGGATGGTCTCCACATTTGCCCCTGAGACAGGCCGAAGGCCGACGCTGAGCAGTGAGCAAAACAATCCGACGAAGACCAAACGGTTCATGAACAGCTCCACTCAAATCCGATGTCCGGCCGAGATTGAACCGACCAGGTATTTGCAGATGACAAAGAACACGATGTCGCGGCATGCTACACGAGCCATGAGCAGCCCGCCACGGAAGTCACGTACGGGGCCATGCAAACGCTGTGTCCAGGCCCCAACTCGCAGTCATTGCGTGCCAGTCCCGCTCGCTCGCCAATGCAGTTGTTATGTGCCAGGCAGTGGAGCAGCGCATCATGACTCATGTGAAATCTCAGGCATTGCTGGCGAAGTGTGGCGCACCGACGCAGAAAATTTCATCTGGTGCACAACTGGCTGTTCGAAACGCACTGCTGCATCGACGAAGTGACAGGTAGAAGAACTTGTCGGCAAACCTGCACTTTCCAGGCAACTTCAGTGTTCCACGGCCGGTCAGCACGTTGCTGAACACGTTCAATTCCGAAATTTCTTGGCGCCGAATTTGTGCCAAAACGGATGTTCTCGAAATCTTCGATGGTTGGTGAAGTCAGTTCAGCTCAGACACGCTGCATTACCATCGAACGCGAGCTGGTCTGCCGGTAAAGGACCTTTATGTCGCCGGAACCGACCCCGACACGACGTTTGCGGGACAACGCTCGTCAGGTGCGACAGCGCTATCGGTGCTCAGCGCTTTCGAACAATCAGCGAGCCAACGGAATAGCCGGCACCGAACGAGCAAATGACTCCGGTGTCCCCGGCCATCAGGTCTTCGTGGTAAAGATGAAATACAATGACTGACCCGGCGGACGCTGTGTTGGCAAACTCGTCCAGCACGATCGGGGCTTCGTCGAAATTCGGCTCCCGGCCGAGTAACCGCCGCATGATAAGCTGGTTCATATGAATGTTCGCCTGGTGCAGCCACCAGCGCCTGACATCGGAGACGTCCATACCTGAGTTACGCAGCAGCGCTGCCAGATGTTCCGACGTCAGCGGACACACTTCCCTGAATACCTTACGACCATCCTGGCAGAATAACTTGTCGTCAGCGAACGGATCACTGTCACTGGCGAAAGACAGGTGTCCAAAATTCGAACGAACATTACTGGAATACTGCGTGACCGCCTGGGTCGCGAGAATCTCGTAGCTGTGCGGCGCGGTACACGTGTCAGCCAGTTCCAGAATCATGGCCGTGCTGACATCTCCGAAGATAAAGTGGCTGTCCCGGTCTTTGAAATTGACCTGAGGAGTTATCAATTCCGGGTTAATCACCAGCGCACAGCGCGCAGAGCCCACAGCGACCGCATCGTGAGCGCGATGCAAAGCAAACGAACAGGCCACCAGCATATCAAACCCGAACCCCTCGATTCCAAGGGCCTGCTGCACTTCAATAGCAATGGCCGGATAGGCGCGTTCTGTGTAGGCACACGACACGATGACCATGTCGATGCCCTTTGCCGTCCTGCCAGCCATCTCCATTGCCTCACGTGCCGCGTGCACGGCGATCTCCGCCTGGTGAGACAATTCATCATCTGCACGAACAGACAGCAGGGGGCGCATGCGCTCAACATCCAGAATGCCTTCTTTGCGATAGGTGTATCGCTGCCTGATGCCGCTGGCCTTCACAATGAAATCTGAACTGGACTGAGGCTTTTCCGCCAGGGTACCTGCTGCAATTGCATCCGCATTCTGTGCGTTGAAACGGCTGGCAAACTCGTTGTACGAACTTACCAGTTCTTTGTTGGTGACGAATTCCTCCGGTTTCCACAGCCCGGAACCACTGATTACGACCATGCCCATGGATTTCTCTTTTGTTGCAGTCTGCCCCCTGGAATCCTGAGCAGCCTCGTTTTCTGAACCCCGGTCAACCGGAGAAGCGGATTTCATCAGTTCTCGACAGAACCGACCCGTTCTGCAAAAACATAAACAGACTATTGCGTCTGTTGAATGATTTTTCCGGATTCTTTGTGACGCAGAATCACCTTTGTTGTCCCGTCGGGCATTTTTTCTTCTTTGATCAGGAGGTGATTTGCATCATATTCGCGAAGAGCTCCGACGCGATCAACATCCTCCCGGCCTCGCCAGAGGGGTAATCGGACTGTTTCCCAGCGTTTGCTGTCCACTGATCGGTAGGCAGCGTCAATGATCGCATTCACCACGTAACCGTCGTAGAAGTCTTCTCGCGGTTTCCGGGATTCTTCCATCGCCGATAACACGTCGGCAAACATGTCGACGTAACCAAGGGCCGTCAGTTCATCACCGACCGGAAACAGCCATCCGTTTTCAGACTCGGCCTTTTCCGATACGTACCCTGACTGTCCGCCGGCCGTGAACATCTCGATACCGGTCCTCAGCCAGTGATTCAGCCAAATGGTGCCTTCCGTCCCGGCAATTTCGTCGCGCAAATCCATGCCACCACGGAACGCCCAGCTGACTTCGAACTGACCGATGGCACCGTTTGCATACTTCACCATGCCGACCGCGTGATCTTCCGCTTCAATGGGATGTACATGTGTGTCCGCCCAGCAAAACACTTCAACCGGGCGCACGTCTTTGCCGATGAAACTGCGGGCAATCTCAATGCAGTGGCAGCCCATATCAATGATCGCCCCACCGCCGGACATCTCTTTGTTCCAGAACCAGTCACTGTGCGGGCCGGGATGGGTTTCGCGCGAACGAACCCACAACACGTCCCCCACGGCACCATCTCGCACCGACTGGAGGGATTTCAGAGTCTTGGGCGTGTAGACGAGATCTTCCAGATAGGCATGAAAAACACCCGCCTCTTCGACGGCTTTCAGCATACGCAGGGCTTCGTCAGTATTTCGCCCCAGCGGTTTGGTACAAAGAACGGCTTTACCGGCTGCGGCTGCAACATTGACCGCGGCTTCGTGCATATGATTGGGCAGCCCGATAACCACCGCGTCGACATCTTCAGCCCGCACCGCTTGTTCAATGCTGGTTGTCGAATGCGGAATTCCGTGTTGTCTGGCAAATGTCTCCGCACGCCGGGCGTCCCGGCCGAATACAATCTGAACTCGGTCCTGAGCACGTTTTCCGTGAAGTGCCTGAGTATAAAAACGACCGATAAAACCGGTCCCCAGCATGGCGATTCGAAGCATGGTTGTTTCCGCAGTATTGACTTGTCCGGCGTGTTGAATGTCGGACCGCACCCGGTCCTCTCGCTGTCTGGCCGGTGATTGTCGACCTTAACCGGTACTGGTGAAGCCCGGTGCGCCCGGGAATTGGAATTTGCCTCTCGGATACCGAACAGCCAGTCGCCCCTGGCTTGTCGCTGTCCAGCCCAGCTATTGCCCGCATTAGCGACGCTTGGTCTGCGGACCTGCCTCCGTGAGCCTGCTGTGTACGCGTTCATCGGGCCAGATTTCAAGTGGTGAGTAATTCGGATGGCGTCCATTTTGAATCACTGGATCATTGTGCCGCGTATTGTAACAGCAGATCAATGACCACCGTGGATGATTGCTGTGATTGTGGTCCGAGCGATGCAGCAAATTGGCATGAAAGAAGACAGCATCGCCGGCGTTCATTTCGCAGTAGACAAGTTCCAGGCGGTCCCTGGCTGCCTGCACGCGTTCCGCATCTGCCCCCATCTGGTCCCCGGTCCTGACATGGTCGATCCGTCCCAGGTGATGCGACCCTCGCAGAACTTGCAGGCATCCGTTTGCCTGAGTGGCCTGATCCACCGCAATCATGCAGCTGCCCATGTCAGAATACAGACACCCAAAGCCGTACCAGTACCCGTAATCCTGATGCCATGCCCAGGCTCCGCCGACACGGGGCTCTTTCAGAATCATTTTATGATGATAGTGATAGACTTCGTCACCCAGCAGGCAGGACATGGTTCCGGCAACACGTTTACTGCGGACGATTGCCGTGTAGCAGCAGAAATCATCCAGGTTGTTCCGCAGGGCCAGTCGCGCTTCGGTGCCTGTTGTATCACGGCGAATGTAAGATTCGGTGGAAATGGCATCGTCGGCCTTCGCGTAGCTGCGAAGCCCCGTGACTTCCGCAGCGTCCAGTAAACGTGGAATCATGATGTATCCATCCCGGTGAAAATCAGAGACGGCATCACTGGAAATCCGAAAATCAGCCATGAAAGTTATCCTGCAGGAGTCTCAACGGGCCGGAAGGTATTTGACATACTGTTCATTCTGAAGAACCCAGTTCCTCGGGGAATTCCGTCGAACACGAAAAGCGCTGTATCGCTACAACTCACCCGCAATGTTATATTTCTGTGGAGATGAAGTCCGGCTCCCGACCGATGGGAACGGATGTTTTTTGCTTGGGGTGGCTTTGGACCGCCTGCCAGTTTCACTTAACGGGTTTATCTGTCGCCATGAGTATAATGCTGTCACAACCGCATAAGGTTGCCGATCTGTCGCTGGCCGAACTGGGCCGCAAAGAAATTGAAATTGCAGAAATTGAAATGCCGGGTCTGATGGCTCTGCGTGAAAAACATGGTCCCGGTAAGCCACTGGCGGGTGCTCGAATCGCCGGCTGTCTGCACATGACGATCCAAACGGCAGTGTTGATCGAAACGCTCGTTGAACTGGGAGCGGACGTTACCTGGTCGAGCTGCAACATCTTTTCGACCCAGGATCATGCTGCAGCCGCCATTGCCGTGGCCGGAATCCCGGTGTATGCGTGGAAGGGAATGACTGAAGAAGAATTCGACTGGTGTATTGAGCAAACGCTCACATTCCCGGATGGCCAGTCACTGAATATGATTCTGGACGACGGCGGTGATCTGACTCTCATGGTTCACGATAAATTCTCTGAACTGCTCAGGGGCATCAAGGGACTGTCGGAAGAAACCACCACAGGAGTTCACCGCCTGCATCAGATGCATGCAGCTGGCAAGCTGGCAGTGCCTGCGATCAACGTGAATGATTCTGTTACGAAGAGTAAGTTCGACAATCTTTACGGGTGCCGCGAGTCGCTGGCAGACGGGATCAAACGGGCCACGGATGTTATGGTTGCCGGCAAGGTTGTGGTTGTTTGCGGTTATGGCGATGTGGGTAAAGGCTGTGCAGCTGCCATGAAGGGCCTTGGCGCCAGAGTCATTATCACAGAAATCGATCCGATTTGTGCTCTGCAGGCCAGCATGGAAGGGTATCAGGTCACCACCATGGCAGATGCCGCAGCTGTAGGTGACATCTTCGTCACCACGACCGGGAACAAGGACGTTATCCGTGGTGAACACATGAACCAGATGAAGCATCAGGCGATCGTCTGCAACATTGGGCACTTCGACAGCGAAGTCCAGATTGCTTATCTGAACAGTCGTGACGACATCGAAAAGGTGAGCATCAAGACACCGGCCGATGAAGGTGGTCCTGTCGACAAGTACGTCTTTCCTGACGGGAAAGCAGTGATTGTACTGGCCGAAGGCCGACTCGTGAATCTGGGCTGTGCCACCGGACACCCCTCGTTTGTGATGAGCAACAGCTTCACGAATCAGGTGATGGCCCAACTGGCCCTGTGGCAGGAAACAGAAGACTACGAAATCGGCGTCCACATGCTGCCAAAGCATCTGGACGAAGAAGTCGCCAGGCTGCACCTGGCGAAACTTGGTGTGAAACTGGAAGTCCTTTCCAAAGATCAGGCCGATTACATCGGTGTGCCGGTCGAAGGTCCGTTCAAGCCGGAGCACTATCGGTATTAGTCTGTCCAGTGCCCTTCAACGCTCGGGGAATCCTGATTGCCTCCCGCCTGCCGGGTTTTTTCTGTCAAATCATTCCCAGGCCGGCGATCAGGACGTTGAAGCCGTTGAACAGGAAGTGGACGAGGACCACCGTTCGGTAACTGCGGCGCTGATAGTACGTCCAGCCAATGGCGGCGGCGAAAGGAAGGAGTGCGACGTTGTCCGGGAATCCGTGGGCGAAAGCGAACAGCACTGATGTGACGACAATCGCGAATGACGTTGACAACGGTGTGCGACCCCGGTGATTCAACATTCCGCCCAGAATAACAACGCGGTACAGCAGCTCTTCCATGAGTGGTGCGAGCACCACTGCTGTAAAGGCGATCAACAGCAACGCCAACGGCTCCGCTCCGTTCGTAATCATCTCCAGAAACGGGTGCTGACCCTGTTCGGGAAGAATCATCACCATCGTAAGTTTCAGGATGGCGGTCGGGAGCCAGGCCGCAAGACACGTTTCTGCCGCGAACCGCAGTTCACGACTGAAATGCCACAGTTCGACCGACGTGCCCGCGGCCAATTCATCGCAGTCTGCAAACTGAGCCGGGAGGTTGGAGGAAGTCGAGGTCGCCGCATATGGATTCTGATAATCGACAGTCACCATTGTTTCGCAAGGCATTGTATCCGCCGACTGCGGAACCTTGGGCCGAACGAGATTCAGTGCCGGATTCCGTCGCAGCTTCACAATCAGTACCGGGATGCCAAGCATAAAAATCATTGCAATGTCATAAAAGATAGTCAGACGAAGAGCGTCAAACAAATCGGCCGAGTCCGCCTGTGAATCTGTGGCCGATTCGACTGTGTCAACTAACACGTCCTGTGCCAACCCGGCATCTGTTACTTCACTGCCGCCGACATCATCGTTCCGGAGTTCCTCCTCAACGTTTTCAACCACTGGAGCCGGTGGATGTACTGCTGATTCAATGTTTCCCTGCGACATGATGAGCGCAACCGAAACCGAATAGACGCCGATCAACAGGCCGAATATCAGCAGAGGCACGGGAATACCCGGCAATGGCCGGTCCGCCATTGGAATGACAGACTCCCCGCGTGAATATCTTGCCCACCACACTGCAAGGACACTCAGGCTTCCAGTGAGTACTGCCATTGTGCAGAATCCCATCAGTACGATACCGACGGTGAGTTCAGCATCTGCCGGACCGATCTGAGCCAGCATCAGCCTCAAGTCAGGCATACACATTCGAAGTTCTTCTGCTGGTGTTCCCGATCACGACAGAACCTCAGGTGTGACTGTACGGTGTTTCATTCGACATCGAGAGCTGGGGGCACTCAACTGGCGTTGAGACGATGCAGCGGTATGATTCCTGTCCGCTGGCACATTCATGAAGTCACGGGGCTGTGACACTTACTATAGCACGAATCGAACACATGTTCGCACGGACCTGCGGGAAGCAGCAGCATTGCCGCCCATATGAGCCCGACATGGTAAAAAATGTGCCACATTCGTTCTAGCCGCTGTTTCAATTCGCTGACCACATCAATTCTGCGGAGCTAACCTGTTTTGTCGACGGTGCTGTCTGAAATCGTACGCCATAAGCGAACAGAAATTGTGGCCGCAAAGCAGCGAGTGCCGGAAATCCAGCTGCGGCGGCGTATAGAATCAGCCCCACCGGTCCGGGACTTTCATGGTGCTCTGGCCAGTGGTCGCCCCGGGTTGATCGCGGAAGTCAAAAAAGCGTCTCCATCAGCCGGCATCATTCGAGCCGATTTCGAGCCTGTGGCAGTTGCCCAGGCTTATGAAGCGGCGGGGGCACAGTGCCTCAGCGTTCTGACCGATGAAAGGTTCTTCCAGGGACATCTGGACTTCCTCCAGCAGATTCGGTCACAAGTCAGCCTGCCGGTCATGCGTAAAGAATTCATTCTGGATCCTTATCAGATTCTGGAATCCAGGGCTGCCGGAGCAGACTGCGTTCTGTTGATTGCTGAGTGCGTCAGCGCCAACGAACTCAGTGACCTGCATCAGTTCGCTGATGAACTGGGCATGCAGGCACTGGTCGAACTCTACGATGATGTCAACCTGCAGCGCGTGCTGGATACCGGCACGCGTTTGGTTGGCATCAACAACCGTGATCTGCGAACCTTTGTTACGTCGCTGAACCATACCTTTGACCTGATGTTCCGGATACCACCCGATCGACTGCTGGTGAGTGAAAGTGGTATCCGCAGTCATGACGATATCCGGCGACTGTCTGCTGCCGGTGTCGGAGGGGTCCTGGTTGGCGAGTCGCTGATGCGACAGTCGGATATTGGTGCAGCGGTACAACAATTGATGCACGGCAAACCACAATAAACCCATCGGGACAGGCAATTCAGTTCGCGGAATGCTGTCCGGAACACCAATGGAGTGACCTGATGCCTCAAACAGAAACAGCCATCGAACACGTACTTGTGATTCCCACGAGTGTCTTTCATGAAGTTGGCTGTTTTCAGGGGTTCTCCGACGATATCCACCGCTATCTTAACGTCATTGTTGATCCGGCCTGCGCGAGCTATCGGCCTCGCCGGGAAGTGGAAAATAACCCATCCTTCAAGCAACTGATCCCGTACTGCATTTTTCAGTGCGAAGGCCGGATATTTGGCTACCGCCGAGGCACCGACCAGGGTGAAGTCCGTCTGCATGCTAAACGATCGATCGGTGTCGGTGGGCATGTTTCCACTCTGGATCTGGACGGTGAACAGACACCTTATCTTGAAGGGATGAAACGAGAAATCGAGGAAGAGGTCGAGCTGCAGACCGGCTGGACTGAATCGTGCATTGGCCTGATCAACGATGACGAAACCGAAGTGGGAAAGGTCCATTTGGGCATTGTCCACCTGTTCAATCTGGACAAGCCCAAAGTTGCACCACGTGAAAAGTCGATGATAGACGCAGGATTCGCGGCACCAGACGAATTGGTCCGCGAATTAGACGAGTTTGAAACCTGGTCACAAATCTGCCTCAAGCACCTCTACGCTTCGGGAACAACCGGTTGATCGGCAGAAACTGCGATGTCCAGGTACTCATAGTGCGTTAGGGCTGGTTTTGCAGTTAGGATGAGGATGACATGTCCTTGCAAAGACCAGAGTGCCGGACCGGACAGTATCGGCCATCGCCAGGAGGGCAATTCTGATGACACGTTTCGGTATATTTCTGCTGACGGCTTTGATGATCAGTGCAGGTGATGATGCGGTCAGGGCTCAGCAGGGCGACGACCGGCTGCAGCGACCGGCAGGTCAGCTTTCTGAAGAAACCTTGGGCAGCGCTCTGGAATCGATCGGCCTGAAGCCGACGAAAACAGAAAAACGTTACGACTTTGCTTTTAAGACAAGCATTAGGGGTGAAGAGTGGAGATTCAGCATGTCCGCGGTGCTGAGTCGAAATGAGGAGTCTGTCTGGGTCATGGCCTGGCTAGATCAGATTCCGCGAAGCAGCACCGACGTGCCTCGAACGGCACTGCTGCGGCTGCTGGCAGCCAACGATCGCCTTGGGAACGGCAAGTTCTTTGCGTATATTCCAACCAATAAGCGATTTGTTCTGCAGCGTGTCGTTGCCAACGAGAAGATGACGTCACGTAAGCTCCGTGCCATACTTCAGGATCTAGCAATTAGTGTGGCAGATGAATACCCGGTCTGGGCCACTGCCAACTGGAACCCAAAGAAGCCGCGGCCGCAGCGGGTGGCCGACGATTCGCCCAGTGGACGTTCTGTTCCACGGAATCCGGCGGATCCCAGTCGTTCCAACCGCATTCGAGCGTCCGAATCAGCATCGAAGTTCCAGGGTCGCAGAATCAACTGAGGACTACGAACGGCCGGGCCAGACGCAGTGCTCCCGGGGATGACCGGAAATCTGAGTTCATGAAGGCCGATTCGACCAGCAACGAATCTGCGAAATCGGTACACTTCTCGACCGGCTTGGTGCCTCCACTGAACTGTGCCTCTGTCTGTCGCTCCCGTCCGTCTCATGGCAAAACGTCCACGCATCGAAGATCGCGTTGAACAACGCACACAGGAGATTGGGTGCGACCTGTTGGAAAGACTGGAGCACCGCACTCCGTCTATTTTCCACGGTCGCTGGTGGGAGAACCATCTGCTCGACTGGGCGATGGAAGATGAAGCCGTCAAAGTACAGATGTTTCGCTTTGTCGATGTTCTGCCCATGCTCAAAGATCACACCGCGATCGCTCGGCATTTGGAAGAATACTTTCAGGAAGTGCGCGATCGAATGCCGTATGCTGTCCGACTGGGGCTCGATTTGTCGACCGGCAACAGCATTCTCAGTCGAGCCCTGGCTTGGAATGCCCGTACTAACGCGTCCCGAATGGCCCGACGATTCATCGCAGGCGAAACGGTGAGTGAAGTTTTGCAGTCGGTCCAGAAACTGCGGCGCTCCGGCTACGCGTTCACACTGGATCTGCTTGGCGAAGCCGTCATCAGTGATGGCGAGGCAGATGACTATCAACAGACCTATATGAATCTCATTGCCGGCATGTCGGAACGAGTGGGCAGCTGGTCCGAAACCGGAACCATTGACCGCGACCATGAGAGCGTCCTGCCACGGCTCAACGTTTCCCTCAAGCTATCTGCTTTGGACAGCCGCTTTTCCGTCATAGATTCGGTTGGCACCGCGGCCCGAGTCTCTGCGAGGCTCCGCCCCATCCTCAGGCTGGCTCAGGAGCATCATGCATTTGTCTATATCGACATGGAACAACATGATTATAAGTCGCTCACGTTCCAAATCTTCAAGCAGATCCTGATGGAAGACGAATTCCGCGAGTTTGCCGATGCCGGAATCGTGGTGCAGGCCTACCTGAAAGATTCAGCTGTCGACCTGCAGGGAATGCTCGACTGGACCAAAGCACGAAACACGCCCGTTTCGGTGCGTCTTGTTAAAGGAGCTTACTGGGACTACGAAACGATTATCGCCGAATACCGAAGCTGGCCATGTCCGGTTTATCAGAAGAAGTGGCAGTCCGATGAAAACTTTGAGCAGCAGACTCGGTTTTTGATGAAGAACCATCAGTGGCTGCGACCGGCTCTGGGAAGCCACAATCTGCGCAGTCTGGCTCACGGACTGGCATGGGCCAAAGAATACAAGGTGCCCCGGCAGAGTATGGAAATCCAGATGCTGTATGGCATGGGCGACGAAGCGGCGCGCCTGTTTTCGGAAATGGGCTATCGAGTTCGGTTCTATACACCGTTCGGTCAACTGATCCCAGGCATGGCTTACCTTGTACGCCGTCTGCTGGAAAATACCTCCAATGATTCTTTCCTGCGTCAGAATCTTACTGACCAAAGACGTCCGGAACTCCTGCTCATGAAACCTTCTGAACACGCTGCCGAAGAACCCACTGTTGAGCCAGTCACTGCTGCAGGCTTTTCGAATGAACCCACCACTGATTTCAGCATCAGTGACAACCGTGCCGCAATGCAGTCGGCCCTGGAAGAAGTCCGGTCTGAATTTGGACGGGAGTATCCGCTGGTCATTGGCGGAAAATCGTGCGACAGCCGCAGTAGCCTGATTTCCCGCAACCCGTCAGATACGTCACAGGTGGTCGGTCGGGTTGCCAGCGCAAGCTCGGAGCAGGCCGCGGACGCAGTACGGGAAGCCGAGCGGACGTTTTCGCACTGGGCGGCCACTGAAGCCGGTCGACGGGCTGACTATCTGGAATTGATGGCCGCCGAGATACGAAACCGGCGATTTGAACTCGCGGCCTGGATCATCAGTGAGGTCGGGAAGCCATGGGCAGACGCCGATGCGGAAGTCTCAGAGGCCATGGATTTCTGTAAGTACTATGCCCAGGAAATGCGGCGACTGGATAAACCTCAGGAATGCCACCTGAAGGGGGAAGAAAACACTTACAGCTATCGCCCTCGAGGCATTGCGGTGGTGATCGCACCGTGGAATTTCCCTCTGGCGATTCTCACCGGCATGACGGCGGCCGCTATGGTGACCGGCAATACGGTGGTTATGAAGCCAGCCGAGCAGTCATCGGTGGTCGCGTCCAAACTGATGGAAATCGTGCAGAATGCAGGTGTCCCCGATGGAGTCGTCAACCTGGTTTCCGGTGTCGGTGAAGACATCGGCCAGCAGCTTGTCGGCAGTCCGGACGTGGATCTTGTGTGTTTCACCGGTTCGCAAGCTGTCGGTCTCGCAGTCAATCGTCTGGCTGCGGACACCGACGATCGCCAGATCAGTGTGCGGCGCGTCATCGCAGAAATGGGAGGCAAAAACGCGATCATTGTTGACGATGATGCCGATCTGGATGAAGCTGTCCCAGGCGTCATCCACAGCGCATTTGGGTATGCCGGCCAGAAGTGTTCGGCCTGTTCCAGAGTGATCGTGATGGGTGGAATCTACGACCAGTTTCTGGAACGGCTTATTGAAGCCACAAAGAGTCTGAAGCTGGGTCCCGCGGAAGATCCCGGAACTCAGATCGGACCGCTGATCGATGAAGAAGCACGTGAACGCATTCTGGCGATGGTCGAGAATCTGGATCCGGAACACGATGGCACTCTTGCCTGGGCAGTCGATCCTGGAGACCTGGTAAATCGGGGCGCATTTGTTGGCCCGCATATTATCACTGATGCAAATCCTGACTCTGCGATTGCTCAGCAGGAATTGTTTGGACCTGTCCTGCCGGTGTTTCGTGTCAGAACCCTAGATGACGCATTTACTTTGGCCAATGACACTCGATTTGCATTAAGTGGCGGTGTTTACAGTCGCAGCCCTGCGACGCTCAAACGTGCGCGGAGTGAGTTCCAGGTGGGGAACCTGTATCTCAACCGAGAAATCACAGGAGCGATGGTGCAACGCCATCCCTTTGGTGGATATCGCATGAGCGGCATCGGCAGCAAGGCAGGTGGCCCGGACTACTTGTTGCAGTTTCTGGTACCTGTGAACGTCACAGAAAACACGATGCGCAGCGGATTCGCACCGAAAACCAGGGAGTGACCCGCATTAGAGTAGTCAACTCGAAAGCCTGAAGACGCCGTGTCATAAGCGTCATCTTTTGTCGTCTCAGGACCAAATCAAATTATGCTGGTACCTGTGCATTCTGAAAACAACAGGGCATCGAGAAGCAATCTCCTGTTCAGCAGGTGAGAATCTAGAGTCTAATGATGCGATAGTTTACTCGTACATCGATTTGTCCTTTTCGACTTATTGCCGACTGCTCCCGAATCAACCAACGTTGAATTCTTAGTCAGACGTGACGACGATTGACAGTTTGGACCGTCTTGAGTCTCCCGCACGAGAACACTGATGTGTATCCGAAAGACTGAAGTACTGGTATTTGGCGCAGCCTTTTTACAGGCCTTCGTCGCCCCGCTCTTCGGCGACGAGGCTCTGGATCACCATGCTGTCGCATTTTTCGAAAAAAGCATCCGGCCCGTTCTCATAGAACATTGTTACGAATGCCACTCGAATAGCGCCAAAGAAATTGGAGGCGGATTGAGACTCGATTCACGAACCAGCATCCGACTTGGTGGTGATTCGGGCCAGGTCATCGTTGCTGGGAACCCGAACGAAAGCCTCCTGGTTGCCGCGCTCCGGCACGAAGACCTCCAGATGCCCCCTGACGGCAAGCTGCCAGCTCATGTGATCGCAGACTTCATCAGGTGGATCGAAATCGGCGCTCCTGATCCAAGAGATGGCGATCGACACTCCGAAAAATCCGGGTTCGACATCGAAGCTGCTCGCGATTTTTGGGCCTTCCGGCCACTGAGCGGGGCTAAGGGAAGCATCGACCATTTTGTAGCTGGCAAACTCACCGGGATGTCGCTCAAGGCAAATCCCCTAGCAGACAAATATACCCTGCTTCGACGTCTCTTTTTCGACCTCACCGGCCTCCCTCCGGAACCGGAGGAAGTGAATGCGTTTGTTCGTGACGAATCATCTGACGCCTACGAACGAATGGTCGATCGCCTGCTTGCTTCGCCTCGCTTTGGCGAACGCTGGGGACGGCATTGGCTGGACCTCTGTCAGTACGCCGACTCACTCGATGCCGAACGCATCTTTCCGAACCGCGGTGCGTGGAGATACCGCGACTATGTGATTCGTGCGATGAACCAGGATAAGCCCTTCGATCAATTCGTTGTGGAGCAGATCGCCGGCGACCTTTTGCCTCACAGAAATGATGCGGAACGTGCGGAACACATTGTCGCGACCCAGTTCATCGCAATGGGACCCATGAACCTCGTTAACCAGTTCAAAACGCAGCTGCGGATGGACATTGTCGATAACCAGGTCGAAAAGGTCGGACGCGTGTTTCTTGGACTGTCGGTCGGTTGTGCGCGTTGCCACGATCACAAGTTTGATCCACTCAAGCAGGAAGATTACTACGCCCTGGCGGGCATCCTCCAGAACGTGCAGGTACTCAACGGTTTTAGGGGTGTGTCCGGTGTCTTCAGCGACTGGATGCGTCAACCGATCCCTGAGTTGCCCGAGGAACGTATCGACCGAGAGCAACGTACCTTGCTCCACCAACAGCGTGCTGAGCAGCTGGAGAGCGAGCTTGCAGCCAAAAAGACAGAGATTGCACAACTGGAAACCGAGAAGGAGACTGGCGCCCCGGGAAAGGATTCGTTACAGAAAGACGAGAAAATTGAGAAGCTAAAGGACGAAGCGTCGAAACTCGAGAAGGGTCTGCGGGACCATGTCAAGGCAAACAAGCCGCAGTCACCGACGGTTCTCGCAGCATTCGAGCCTGTCCGTCCGACCAATGCGAGGATCAACATTCGTGGCAACGCGCTCAATCTTGGCGAAGAGGTCCCGCGTGGGATTCCACGTGTACTCAAGGCAGTCAGAGAGATTCCCGAAACCGCGAGCGGGCGCATGGAGCTGGCCGAGTCACTCGTCCACCGGGAAAACCCGATTGTATCGCGTGTGTTTGTCAACCGTGTGTGGCATCATCTCTTCGGCACAGGAATCGTGCGCACCGTAGATAATTTTGGTACACGGGGTGAGGAGCCAAGTCATCCGGAGCTTCTCGAGGCGCTCGCTCAGCGTTTCATCACAAATGGCTGGCAGGTCAAAACGCTCATTCGAGGTATCGTTCTCAGTCGAACGTATCGATTGTCGAGCAGCCATGACCCTTTAGCCTGGTCCGTCGATCCTGGCAATCGACTCCTGTGGCGACATAGCCCGCGACGGCTCGATGCGGAATCGATTCGCGACTCCCTGCTGAAGATCAGCGGTAGCCTGAGCTCACTTGCGGGTGGCCCGACGCTGCCACCCGCCGAGTGGAACACAGAGGAAGTCGCACAATTCGATCAAATCAGCAGCCCAAAGAGTGGACGTTTCGACGTGCTTCAGGGTCGCAGCATTTTCTTGCCCGTATCGCGCGCTGCTTTGCGATTTGACGCAGGTGATCCTCTGCGGCAATTCGACTTTCCTTCTCCCAACGACATTGCCGGTGCCCGTCAATCAAGTACGGTGCCGACACAGTCGCTCTACCTGATGAATTCTCCGTTCGTATCGACGCGGGCGAAAAAATTCGCGGATCGTCTGCTCGCCCGAAAATTGGCATCGGAAGGAGAACAGGTCAACTCAATATATCTGTCCGCATACGGTCGCCCAGTTCGCCCAGCAGAGATCCGCGAGGGATTGGAGTTCTTGAATTTGGCGAGCGCCGTGCCAGCTTCAGGCGACGACAAGAACACCACTGAGGAACCGCGTCAGACAGCGCTGGCACGCCTGTGTCATGCTGTTCTGATCTCAACCGAATTCCTCATGCACGATTGAAAGCGTAATCATCATGACCAAAAAACAGAACCCATTGTATCCCTGCGGTCAATTCACTCCCGCGAACGTATCGCGTCGTGAGATGCTTATGTCGTCCGGTTGCGGGTTCGGTATGCTGGCACTTTCCACCATGCTTCAGGAAGAAGCGGGCGCCGGCCAGTCGTACCCGGATCCACTAGCGGCGCGATCGGGGCACTTTTATCCACGTGCACAGCGGGTCATCTTCATCTTTCTCGCCGGAGGTCCTTCCCAGGTCGACCTTTTTCAGCACAAGCCCAAATTGACGAAACACCACGGACAGTCACCGCCGCAGAGCATCTCCCATGATAACGAGTTCACAACCGAGGGCTTTGAATCAACCAAACTGCTGCGGCCGATCACCAGGTTCCGCCGTCACGGAGAGTCCGGAATTTGGCTCAGCGATCTCCTGCCCCACCTGTCCCGCCAGATCGATGAGCTGAGTATTCTCAACGGCATGGTCGCCGACAATCCCGCTCACACTCCTGCTATTCGGCAGCTCTTTTGCGGATCGCCGTTCCTCGTCCAGCCTTCCCTTGGTGCATGGACTTCGTACGGCCTCGGTACCCAGAATCACAATCTCCCATCGTTTGTCACCATTGATGGACACCCCTTTAGTTTTGGGGGCGCCTTCTTGCCAGCGATTCACCAGGGAACGAAACTCGAAGGCAAACCGAATTACACCATCCGTCATTTGAAGAACGATATGCTCAAAGGAGCGCAGCAGACAAAGCAGCAAGAGCTCCTGAGGTCGCTGAATGGCCGGAACCTCGAAGAGACTGGTACCAACCCGGTCATCGAAGGACTGATCGACTCCTACGAACTGGCGTTCCGGATGCAGGCCCGGACCGACGGCATTGTGGACATCTCCCGGGAAACCAGGCAGACACGAACGCTTTACGGCGTTGGTGAGGAACCCACCGATATTTTCGGGCGATCACTGCTCGTCGCCCGACGTCTCTCTGAGGCCGGTGTTCGTTTTGTGCAGGTATATACCGGAGGATGGGATCACCACACTGGAATCAGTTCCAGCCTGCCGAAATCGTGTGCATCACACGACAAGCCGATTGCCGGCCTGATCGCCGATCTGCGCCAGCGTGGTCTGCTCGACGACACGCTGCTTGTGTGTGCCGGTGAATTCGGGCGCACTTCCTTCGATCAGGATCTCTCTCGCGGCAAGAAGCCACCAAAGACCTATGGTCGTGGACACAGTCAGCTCGGCTTCTCAGTGTTCATGGCCGGCGGTGGCGTCAAGAGCGGCTTCGTCCACGGCGATACGGACGAACTCGGATACCGCGCCGTCGAAGGCAAAGTCCACATCCATGACCTGCATGCGACGATTCTCCACCTCCTCGGACTCGACCACGAACGGCTGACTTATCGTCACGGGGCACGGGATGTTAGTCTGACAGATGTTCACGGACGGGTAGTGGAAGAAATTCTGACCTAAGTATCGATGTCCCTGAAGAGAAGATCAGTTCCTCTCACCCTTTCCATGCAGCAGAAAAGTCCATCAACTTCAGATTTGCCAAGGAAAGTGACAACGGTTTGTTCCAGGGGCGCGATGACCTTGCCCAAATTGTCAATCGTCACACCGGACCGCGGGAAGACCGTCTTAGACTGAGTCACATAGGCCGGAATTTTCTTCAGTGTCGCAACGGTTCCGTGGTGAGTGTTACCCATTTCAATCGGATTGGCGATTGGACCGACGGCCTGCGCTTCCAGCGAGCCAGCCCGACCATCTGAATACTGAGCGTCACTCAGGATGCGGTTGTAGCTGACCGGTAAATTGCGGCCGCCTTTAAGTCCATCGATTCCCGCCCCAAACTGAGTATGTCGGCCGAAATCTTCCTGAGGATGATGGCAGCTGGCCCAACTGACTGTGTTGTCCGCTGACAGCCTCTGTATCGAAATAAAGCTGCCGGCCGAGTTCTATTTTGGCGCGTGTGAGCGGATTGGATTTGACGCCACGCATGTCACGTTCACCGGCATTCGGGCCCAGTGGCAACTTCACCTCCAGCTCGTCGTGATTGGCGGGATTTTCCGGTCATTTCCCTGTCTGCTCCAGCATCGGTACGCCGCTGCCGGGAATGCCTGAAGTGGGATCACCCGTGCCCAGAGTGACTGTGTCTCCTGCATTCAGCTGAGATCCGCAGCTGATGGCCGTTACAGCTGTCAGACACAACATGGTCTGCTTTATCGTCGTTCTCCGTGTTTTGATTGTCTGTTTCGTCCTGTTGGCGTGAATTAGGAGTCTACGGGCCATGATGGGACGTGTCCCGAGTTGGCTGTAATTCTTGGCGCAATGCTGTTACCAGGAAGGCCCCTTCTCGTGCGGGTGGTCCAAATCTCTGCAGTGATCGGTCTGGCGGCCGTTCGGTTGGTGTCCGGAGCGAGGTTACCAGGACAGTGATGTCAGCCACTGAGACAACTCCTGCTGCAGCAAATGCACAGGCTGGCCATCATCCAGTCGCTGAAGCAGGACGCGACAGATGTCAGCTGAACCGGCCAGTGGCATTGGGGTCTCTAGATCTGGCTCTTCGGGCACCAGTCGTGTCGTGATCCATTCCGTTAACTCCCGTATCCCGTCGCCGCGCCGGGCCGATGTTGATAACGGCGTGAGCTTGTCGGGAAATGCCTTGCCGGATATGGGGAGGTCGTTTCTGCAGTACACGATTGCCCGCAGGCAGTGCTGCGGAATTCTCAGGACGATATCATCATGGTCGCCGGTCCAGCCGACGGCGTTGTCGACAGCAATTAGAATCAGGTCGGCAGTGTTGAGCAGTTTTTGTGCGTTATTGATCCCCATTGACTCGATGGGGTCGTCGTAATGCTGTCGAATCCCGGCGGTATCCACGAAGCAAAATGGCCAGCCACCAAGCACAAGTTCCGCCTGCACAGCATCGCGAGTCGTTCCCGGTTGATCAGAAACGATGGAACGTTCGTAACCGGCGATCGCGTTCAGCAGGCTTGATTTGCCGACGTTGGGAGGTCCGGCAATGACAACACGCCAGGGCACGATCAGATGACTCGCCGCGCGTTCCCAATGCAGGAGATCTTTGAGTTGTTGCCTGAACGCTTCAGGGGTATCGGCTTGTGCAGCGGAAAGCAACGCATCACGAAGAACGCCATTCGACTGGGCAAGAACGAGGCGTGCTGTTTTGGTGGTGCGCGTCTGCAGCAGCAGTTGATCTAGCGTCGATGGCGGAACGGCAGCGGTTGCAGGGTCGCCTGAGAATTCGGTAATGATTCGAGCTACCGCCGCTTCGCCGCCGTGGCAGTGGACTTCCCATTCGGTTGATGACGTGCGTACAACGACGACATCTTCGCCACGCCAGGACCCGAACAGTACGCGATCGACTGGAACAGATGACGCCAGCATGCCGTTTGCTGCAATGAACGCTGCGTCAATTGCGACCGCACGTTCGCTTGATGAACACGACAGGCGAACGGTTGCCACGGCGCCTCGCCCGGGAGCAGTCAGGCGAACGGCATGGATAACGGTACTCTGGGGTTGTTGTGTATTCACGATGTGCCTGGCGCACAGTATATCCACTCCTGGACAGGCGAAGGTGCTCTGCAATTGTTGATTGGGTGAAGGCCAGTCAAATTACCACCGCTGAACTACTGTACTCCGAATTTCTGAAACAGAACGTTCTTGATGACGATGTCGTCATACGGGAAGGGTAACTCAGAAAACCGATCATAAATCTCCTGGTTCAGTTCATCCTGCCTGGCACTGCCTCGCAGATCATCAATCATTTTGCCGGGAAAATGAGAGATGAGCCAACCCTCGAGAAAAATTGATTGCGCATCGACATCTGAATAAGTGTACCGAAGACGCGGTCCGCTGCGCTAAAAACGTGAGAATGCATTGTCACGAAAAATGTGCCGCTGTTTGTGCCGAAACGCATTCTGACGTTCATCGTTGCCGGTCTCGATCACTGGGGGAATGCACAGCTGAATCAAGTAGAATGAATCGTGAACGACGGCTAAAGAAGTGGAGGCACATGATGCTGGAATTCACCGGCTCACCGTTATGCGGGTGCCACAGCATTTCACGGCGACCCGTTCTCAAAGCAGGTAGCCTGGCACTTGGAGGCCTCGGTTTGCCGAATACCGGGGACCTCTGGGTGCTATTGGCACCGGCGTACCGGGCGTATTGTTTGGGGAATTGATGGTCGAACAGGCCAAGATTATGGACAAGTTGGCGATCGTTCGCTCAATCCACCATGACTCCAGCAGCCACGGAACGTCTAAGCACTTGATTCAGACCGGGTTCTATAAGCGAGAAAATCAGGGTCTCAGGAACGAGATGCCAAGTCTTGGCTCGATCACCGCGAAGATTCGTGGCGCCAACGCTGAGGGGATTCCTCCTTATGTCATGATTCCGGAAATCCGCAGCCTCGGCAATTCCGGGTATGGGGGACCCTCGTATCTTGGAATGCGCTATCACCCGCTGGAGACCAAAGCAGACCCCAACGACATCCATTTCCAGGTACAAAATCTCTCATTGTCACCAGGGCTGACTCCACAACGATTGACTGGTCGTCAGACATTGCTGCACTCATTCGATGCCGCCCGTCGGGTGATTGACACGCGCGGCGCTTCGGATGCAATGGACCATTTTCGCAGGAGGCATTTGACATTGTGTTTGGTCAGCGCGCTCGCAGGGCCTTCAACATCGCACAGGAGGACCCGCGCTTACGCGACCAATACGGCCGTACCCATTTCGGACAAAACCTGTTACTGGCCCGTCGACTGGTCGAAGCCGGGGTAACTCTGGTCACCGTACGAGCTCTTTACTGGGACCGGTTTCCCAAAGCGGCTGGTGGTAAACCTCTCTCATGGGACTTCCACGCCGACCTCGAGAAGCGCATGAAAATCATGGCGCCCGGCTACGACCGCGGTATGGCGGCGTTGGTGAGCGACCTGCACGCACGCGGGCTCGATCGCGACGTGCTGGTCGTGGCGATGGGTGACCCCCGTGTGAATGCTGACGCCGGCCGCGACCACTGGGGTGCGTTGATGAGCGTGCTGTTTGCCGGTGGGGGTTTGCAGGGAGGGCAGATCGTTGGAACATCGAATAAAAACGGCGAGATGCCCGTTGAGGGAGCTTCTCGTCCGGAAAACGTGCTGGCGACCATCTACCATCATTTGGGGATCGACCCGGCAGTTACGTTTCCCGATTTTCGTGGCCGTCCCCGCTACGTTTTGGAGCGGTCGAAACCAGTAGCGGGACTCGTTTGAAATCGAGCGACAGCAGCTTGGGCTTACTGTGCTGGAGTCTCCAGCAGAACTGACGGAGCAAGATCGTTGCGGTTCTGGCTGGTCGGCTAAGAGAGCTTTTCCTGTCCGATTCTGGCTAGCGCTGTATGTTTCGAGTAATTCGTCAGAGGTGGCTGAGGTGACGATGCGCGAAGTCTTTTCGAGTGGTCTGGTGCTTGATTCAGGAGTGTGGTTTTGTCCGGAGGAGGTACGGCTTCGAGAGTCTTTGAAGCCTTTGTGAGTGGCTCGGGGTCGAACAGGATCCCGGGTTCCACACAAATAGTCACTGCCCGTGTTCCAGATTTGCGCCGATCGGCCGTACGTACTGCTCTCAGTCACTTCGGCAGGCAAATGCGCCGGAGATTTGCCAGGCTCGCCGTTGGTGGGATCAAACCACGCGGTTGCTCTCAGCTGCGTGCAAAAACAGAGCCGGTATCATACCGGCTCTGTCAATGTCTTCCGGTTCCGAAGCATGTGAATGGTCAGCTCGCGTCATCATTGGCAGCAACGGCAATTGCCACGATACCACCCGCGACCAGAGCCAGAGCCAGTAGTTGAGGCTGTGTCAGGCCGAACAACAGGCTGTCAGTATCCTCACCGCGGACAACAAATTTCGGGTCATTGACGACTGAGAATTGTTTGAGGGACTTTGGAGGGGCCGTTCCCCGCCTCCAGAGACGCGCTCCATAGCTTGCTTCACCAACCTTAACTACACACACACCACCCTTAAGCCCCGGCAGAGTGAACTGACCGTTCTCGTTTGTCTTCGCGATTCGTTTACCCTCTTTGGTCGAAATCCGGACAGTAGTGTCGGCAACCGGTCGACCATGGATGTCCAATACCCGGCCATGAACTTCGCCACCCTGAGCCAGCTCAACATTTCTCAGTTTTGGCTTAGCGTACGGCCGCGCAGCAGAGCCAGCAATGACGTTTGCCGGCAGCACGAATAAAACTGCCATGAACAAGGCAGTTAGTTGCCTGAGGGAGAAATGCATCCGAGCGCCTTTCGTGGATTTGAAATATCGTCTGTGTGTCGGATTTCCGGAATGTTGCCGGACCGGTTGCCACAAGTATCAGTCTGTCCATCGCGTCCCGGCAAGACGGATGATGACGGTTATTGAAAGAGGTCGTCCGGCCGATTTGTGTCGGTAAACCAGCAGAGGCAAAAATCACCAGTCAGTCGGATAGTCCTGCAGAATCTGCCGATTCATTCAATATCATTTCGGGCAATCGCCGGACGGCATGTGATTGCGCAAGAAATGCATGAAGGGCGTCATGAATGGGGGTTGCTGCCGAGAAGCGGTCTGCGATATCAACCCATGTCGATTTTCCCCCCCTCTCTCTCATCTCACTCAGGGGAAGACCGTGAAAAGACCGGCAGAATCTGCCGGTATGTCATCACAGGCGTTTGTGAACCGAAGGTGATGCACAGTGATTCTCCACCGGCCGGCTACCCATACATCAACAGGTATGGTCGTTATTATTGCCTTCCTGCTTATGCCGGGGTGTGCTCACAACACATATTCTGTGAGTTCTCTGCCGCATCAGTACGTGGCACGTTCGGTTGTTGATTATTCCTCCTTAAATCTGACTGCGTACGCAAACTCAGTGCCCGATGAGCAAGAGATTCGCGGTCGCGACCGCCTGGAAATTACGTTGAATTCAGGGATTGCCGGCGCAGATGCGGTTCAGAAGTGGAGGGTTGGCGTTGACGATGAAGGCAATGCGACCCTGCCCCACGTCGGCCGGATCAGACTTGCCGGTCTGACTCGGGCTCAGGCGGAACAAACGATCATCAACGAGAGCATTCGTCGTGATATCTATCTGACTCCTGCGGTTAATTTGAATATCGAGGAACGTCAGCGCAACACAATCTTTACCACAGGCGGGATTCGTGTTCCCGGCAGGCTGGAGTTTCCTGAATCGAGTCTCACCCTGGCTGACGTGATTGTGCGAGCCGGGGGTCTCACTGTATCGGCAACCGGGAACATCACGGTTAGCCGAGCAGAATCAACATGGGACAGCGGAGATCAGCTGACAACTGTCAGTCAGACGGTCGCCGCCGGCGACTCTCTCAACGTCAATCTGGCGACAACGTCCGCTGCAGAACTGGCCGAGATTCAGATTCCGCCAAGTGCGACCGTCACAGTCGAAGAGAGACCGGTACGTTCCATTCGTGTGATCGGTGTGATCCGAGACAGTGCAATTGAGATTCCGCCCGGCCGCAATTTGCGTCTGCTGGATGCACTTGCGCTGGCTGGCGGGCCAACCTACTCGCACTGGATTTCAAACCGGGTTGATATTATTCGGCGAGTTCCGGACAGGAATAAAACCATTCGTATCAAGGCTTCCATTCGCCGGGCCAAGGCACATGACGAGGCAAATCTCCGATTAGCACCGAACGACATTGTTAGCGTGGAGGAAAGCATGGCCACGTTTGCACTGTCGACGCTGGGAGGTCTTAACGGACTAACAACGGCAGCCCGCGCAGCAACGCTTCCGTAGCCGGATTGTCTGACATATCGACCAATTTTCATTCCCGGCACAACAGCCCGACCGGATTCAGTGAACAGTGGACAGCGAAATTTACAGTCTCGAACAGTCTGGTACTACATCCGCCCAGCACACTGCACAGGCCGTACTGCGTTTTGTGCGTCTGGTTCTGCGTCATCGGATGATCGTGCTGGGATTCGTGGCTGCCGCTGCATTCGTGGGTGTCGTGAAGTACAAACGGACTCCCAGTGTCTATCAGGCGTCTGCCAAGATGATGATCCGCAACATCATCTACACGAGCTCAGACACAGAGCATCGCAATGCCACGCATGGTCTGCTGGCCAGTTACAAACAACTGCTGCTCAGCGACACAGTACTCGTTGGCGCCATAAAGTCACTGGAGCGACGGGCCCCGGAACTGCAGGGAGCGCAGCCGATGCAGTGGCCAGGGATTCTGCGGTCCATGCTGACTGTTTCGTTCGATCCGAAAGAAAACATTGTCGAGGTCAGCTGCCGCTCGCGCAGTCCTGAATCGACGGTGAGTGTCATCAGGGCGATAAGCGAATCCTCTGCAGACTTCATCGAAAACGATCGGCACAGTATGACACATCAACTGGTTGGTCGGCTGGACGGAGAACGTCTGGAGCTCGAGCGGCGCCTTGATAAACGTCGCACCGAACTTCTGGCAGCCCGCAAAGCCTGCGGTGATGTCAGCAGTTTCAACGGTTCCGATGAGTCCCACCCAACGGTCAAACGCGTTAGTGATCTTAGCAGGCAGCTTACGGAATCACGCAGCCGCCGAGTGGAACTGGAGTCGATGCTCAGGACGGTACAGAGTCTGTCGGCCACGGGGCAGGATCTTTCTCAGGTCGTTCCCCTGATGGAGTCGTTCGTTGGCGCGGAAGCCATCCAGCGAATTCCGAATGTCCACGGATTCTCTCAGACATTGATTGATGAGACCGAGGCATCGCTGCACACACTCGAATCAGAAATTGTAGCGCTGAGACAGCACTTCGGGACGCGTCATCCGGAAATCACCAGTCGCGTCGTCAGGAAGAACGAGTTGCTGCGATGGCTGAATGTCGCTCGCCAGACCAACAGGAATCGATTCGCGGGTGGAATCCGTGACCCACAGGTGGCTCAGTGGATGATCAGCACTGTTTCGGCGGAGTACAGTCGTACGTTGCAGTATCAGCAACTCCTGCAGGCCGAATATGAGCTTGCCGAACAGGACGCTCTGGCACTGAACGATCAGCTGGAAGACGTCAGAATGACAGAACGTGCAGTGGAAACACTTCAGGAACAGTATTCGTCGATTTTAAATCGACTCAGTTCCATTGAAATCGGTAAGGATGAGGGTGGCATTTCAGTCGCAGCGCTGAATGAACCTCTGATACCAGGAGCGCCGGCTGCCCCGGTTCTGGCTCACAATCTGGGAATCAGCATAGCGCTGGGGCTCTTCGTATCACTTGCTCTGATTTACGTCATCGATCTGATCGATGACCGCCTGCGGTCGCCCGAAGACGTCCAGAATCAGCTTGGACTGCCGATTCTGGGAGCCATTCGACCGATTCCGGATGATGATCCGGGAGCTCACCACATTTATGTGCACGGTCACCCCCTTACCGCCCAGACAGAGTGTTTCCGTACGATTCGTACGTCGATCACGCTGTCCAAATCGGAGACGCGGTGTCTGGCCGTCACCAGCAGCGAACAAAGTGAAGGAAAGACCACGCTCACTTCCAATCTGGCCGCGACGTTTGCTCAAACTGGCAGTCGAACCCTGCTGATTGACGCCGACATGCGACGCCCGGGGCTCTCAACGTTACTGGAAATCCGCGGACAGGGCGGCCTTTCTGAGATTCTGCGCGCGAACGGCAACGTTCCCGAGATGTGCCGCGAACGCACTGTCAGCACCGAAGTCTCCGGTCTTGACGTTCTGCCGTGTGGCCCGCGCATGATGAACGCTGGCGTGCTGCTGTCAATGCCGTCCCTTTCTGCTGTGCTGGACTGGGCAGTCGCAGAGTACGATCAGGTACTGGTTGACTGTCCTCCAACATTACCGGTGAGCGATGCTTCAATCGTCGGCAACTTTGTTGATGGTATGCTCTTCCTCCTTAATCCGGAAAAGACGCGGCGACGGAGTGTCCTGAGAGCGGTTGATCAGCTGCGATCGGTGGGGATGAACCTAATCGGCGTCGTGACCAATACCTCCAGCGAGGCCCAAGCCGGCGCTTATGGATATGGTTATGGCTACGGACAGGAATATACCTACGAACACGACGAACACGACGAGCACGGTGATGCAGAACAACCGGACGACGTCGTTGCCAGCGCAATGATCGCAGGTACCGACAACAAACATCAGCGATACTCGCTTCTGTCTGATTCTGCCCGTGACGACTCAGACAACCGGACCGCTGGTGATTTTGAGCGAAAGGCTGCCTGACGAATGAGGGTTCGAGTTGCCTCACATTCCGACCTGCTGAGCCATCGCAGGAGCATCCCGGCCGCGGCCCGGAACGCTGAAGATACTGTTCAGGCCATGCTGCAGAATGTCTGTGATGTCGGGATTGTCGTCTGCGTACTGGCAGTCCCGCTGATGATGGCCGGAATTCGCGAATATGGTGTGGCTCTTTTCGTACTCTGTAGTTTCGTTGTGGGAATCGCCTGGGCCACTCAGCAATTGCTGTATCCAGCATCTCATTCACCGATTGGCGCGGCGGCCACAATAGCCGGCCTGGCAATCGGGCTGGTTTGGCTGCAGATTCAGTCCCTCCCTGATCACCTGCTAGCCAGTCTTTCACCATTCAATTCGCGATATTTGCAACTGTGGGGCTCACCTCAGGGTCGAATGCTTGAGCCCTCCGGATGGCACCAAATCTCCATGACGCCCGAAGCAACTCGTTCAGGTCTGGTTCTGCTGATCGCGTACGCAATTTTCTTCCTGACGCTCGTTCAACGGGTGCGTACAAATCAGGACATTGATCGGCTTATCAAGCTGGTTGGTATCTCCACCACGGTGATGGCCATAATCGGAATTGCACAGGTCATTATCGGTGATGACCGGTTTCTTTGGCTGATCAAACATCCAACGCGCAGCGCCAGCTGGCCGGCCAAAGGTACGTTTACCAACCAGAATCACTTTGCCCATTTTCTGGCCCTGGGAATCGGACCGGTACTGTATTGGTGGCAGTCAACCGAGCAAAAGGACGGGATACACGACCCGTGGATATCGTCACGATCCGGTGGCCGGCCACGAATACTGATCGGCGGCTGTGCCGCCGTTTTGGCTCTCGGTGCCATCTGCAGCATTTCACGCGGCGGGATTGCTGTGTTCCTGATCGCTACTGCCGTCGCCATCTGTGCGGCCGGACTGAGCTGGAGAGCCGTTCTGCGTCTGGTAATCCCTGTCACGTTGTTCCTTGTGGCATCGTTGCTGGCATTCGGAACTGAAGGACTTCACGACCGCTGGAATGAGATCTCGCAGGCCAGGTCCGTTGCGGACCTTTCGCACGGACGCTGGGTACTCTGGACTGCACTGTCCCACGCAGTTTCGGAGTTCTGGCCATCGGGTTCAGGAGTCGGCAGCCACGCCGATATTTACCCCATATGGATGTCCGAACAATTCGATGTGCGGTTTTCACATGCCGAATGTGGTTATTTGCAGATACTGCTGGAAACCGGAGTGCCCGGATTTGGACTGCTCGTCTCCGGAATTGGTCTGTGTGGCTGGTGGTGCCTCCGCAGCTGGCGACGGGGCACAAAACAACAAAAACGTCGTGTTACAGCACTAGCTGCAGGACTGGTAGCCAGCATCCTGCATTCCCTGGTGGATTTCGTCTGGTACATCCCGGGATGCATGATACTGACGCTGGTGATTATTGCCTGTGTTTGCCGTTGCAGTCATCTGACCGGACCAGTGACTTCTGCCGATCGTCCGCCGGTGACCCGGTTCGCCACATTGTTTGCCTGCACACTCCTGGTGGCCATTCTTCCCGTTGGTCGGTTGTTCGCGAACACAATGCAACGTGATCTGGCTTCGTTGCCTCACTGGCAATCCTTCCACAGCGGGATGCGGGAGATCGCGAAGGACCCAGGTACAGATAAAGTCGACTTACTCAATGATCGACTGGATTTCCTGATCGGCGAACTGGAGCAATGCACAAAGAAAAACATCTTTCACCACGACGCTTACACGGCCCTGGCCCCACTGTATTTACAGCGGTTTGAAAAGCGGAGCAATGCCAGTGACAACCAAATGACAATTCAGGATATTCGTGACACGATTCGGCAGGCCGGATTCGAAACCCGACATCAAATGCACGACTGGCTGGTTCGCGCCTTTGGTGACAATGCTAAGGATCTCTACAGAGCCATCCGCACAGCCCGCCGGGCGCTGGGCGACCGGCCTTTGCGCAGTGAATCTTATATTGTCCTGTCTGAGACAGCATTTCTCGCAGGTTTATCACAGGCCGAAGTGGAGGCCCTCATCGCTCAGGCCGTTCGCCTGAGACCGCATAGCCCGAGGGTACTATACGCGGCTGGCCTGCTCGCTGCCGATTCCGGCGATACCGAATCCGCATGGCAGTTGTGGCGTCATGCTGCAGCTCTTAATCGAGTGACGGCCCGACAGATTATAGCCCGCTTTATCGATCGGCTTCCGGTAGAGGAACTGATTGGGCGTCTGTCTCCAGGCAGGACCATGTGCCTGACCCTGTATGATGTTTACGCTCAGGCCGAACGACCGGAGGAACAAAAAGCGGTCGCCATAGATTTTGCTGACAACCATCGGGAAGCACTCTTCAATGACGAGGCCAGCACTGCGGATGACTGGAGGTCATACGCCAGGCTGTTTACGGCTGCGAACCACGACTACGATGCCATCATGTGCCTCAAACGTGCCGTGGAGCAACAGCCGGCGAATCTGGCATCCCGGCGCCTCTTGGCAGAAGCGCTGGCAGGACAGGGGCGGTTCGAGGAAGCTCGTCAGGAACTCAGCTGGCTACGGGTACGTCTGCCAGACGACAGACGAATCGCAGATCTGCTGACACAGATGGAATCCGAACTGACAACAGAAAATTCATCCCGGAACCAGGACTCGCCAGAATCTGTTCCGTCACAGTTACCTCACTAACATAAAACGAAGGCCAATCATGCTCACGGATAGAGCAGAAGGGTTGATGCGAATCTGTCGCGTGACAAAATACGCCGCGGTGGCTGTCAGTTGTCTGGTGATGTCCGGACTGACAGCAACCGATGGAGACTATTCGCACGCAGCCCGTGCGTCCCTGCTGCCAGCGACCACGATGTTTTTTGCCTTACTCGCAAGCGGACCATCGTGGTATTCCTGGAGTCACACCTGCTTTCGACAGCCCCTCCGGACTGCTGTCCGACTGACCATGCTGGACTCAATTATGATCGGCTTGGGTCTCTTTGCCGGATGGTCACTGATACCCACCGGAACTGTTGCAACGGTTTCACTGGGCGCCTGGTTTCTGTCAGCCACAGTGAGCCTGTTTCTGCTCAACCGATTCCTGCCCGGAGTATTGTCCGCGATCATATTCCGTGGTAACAGGCGCCCCCGAGTTCTGGTGATGGGACCACCGGGTGCGATGCAGACGATTCGGCACCAGCTGCATGTGGCCGAGGCTGTCGGACTTGAAGTCGTCGACGCTCGTGTCTCCCAGGCTGCTATCAGTGGACTCCGGATTTTCAATCCGACCAGCACACCAGCGACAGATTTACAACCTGATCGAATCCAGAGTCGCATCCATCTGCCCGACGCACCGCATGCTGTCGACCGCGTGATTCTGGTACGACAAGATTCCGGCGACGATGCGATGAAGCTGCAACAGGAAACTCAACACCGCTGTGATGCAGTCGGGGTACCATTAACCGTGTACTCAGGAGAACGATTGACTGCGGAACAATCCGCGATCCCAATCCCCGCCGATACTCCGCCCGTTTGGCCGGTGGTTCAGGCATCGCTGCAGAACCCGATCAACCAGGCCGCCAAACGCGGCCTGGACATCCTGATTTCCGTCCCATTTGTGCTGTTTGTGTTACCACCACTATGTGTGCTGGTGCGAGTTATCCAGTGGATTCAGTCTCCTGGGCCACTGTTCTACCGACAAGAACGCTGCGGACAGCACGGCTCCACGTTTCACATCCTCAAGTTTCGGACGATGCATCTGCCGGCACCCGGTCAGACGGATCTGGAAGATGATCCGGCTCCTCGTATCTTTGCGCTGGGGGCTATTTTGCGAGACGCAAAGCTCGATGAGATCCCTCAGTTTCTCAACGTGCTTTCGGGCACAATGAGCATAGTGGGTCCGCGAGCACATCATGCGCAGGACCAAATCAAATTCAGCAGACTTGTTCCCCGGTACCCGTTGAGAATGCAGGTGAAACCCGGAATCACAGGACCAGCTCAGTATAACGAATATCGCGGTGTATTTCTCCGCGACAGTGTGGAATCACGCGTAGCCTGTGACCTGGACTACATCAGACGGTGGTCCATGCAGACAGACTTGATCCTGATGGTCAAGACCGGGCGCGTGATTGGTGAATCACTGTTCCTCGCCGGACTCAGCAAACTGGCGACATGGCCTGAGAGATTTGCTGCTGCCGTGACACTGAACTATAGAGCGTTAATTGCTGTGACTACAGGTGAATCAGTGGAACAGGGTGATCAGCGGAAGGTGGCCTGAAGACGGATCGGGAAGACGCCATCGAGCTCAGGGCAATTGCCTCAACCAATCCGTTTTCATTTTTGCGGTCATTCGAACTGGTCGGACATCATCAAACCTTGTCGAAAAATTTGACGCGTGATGATGCGATCCACAACTGCTCTACCTTGGACGCACAACGGGTTCTCGTGGCGGTTCCGGATTCTCGAGGATTGCAACAACCGCCTTGGCTGCCGCTTCGGCGTCTTGTCCCTGTGCAATAACACTTAACGGGGCACCATGAGTCGCCGCCAGCAACATGAGATCAGAGGCAGACCGAGCATTTGCCGTGCGCCCGTTAAATTCAATCTGCACCTGGCAATCCAGGCCACCAAGTGATTTCACGATGCGGGAAATGGGCGCCAGATGCAAACCGTTGGCAATTCCGAGAGTGATTTGACGAGTCAATTCTGCCACGGTCTCCATCCTGATTTCTTTCATTCCTGTTTTCGCCTGGCCAATGCATCAGGCCGACACCGGGCACGATTTTGCACACCCGCGTCGAAAACCTGACCGCAGCAATTGCGTTATGTCTCCAAAATGTCACCACCATCAGTGTCAGCTTCTTCGAGGTTCCCCCAGATCGCCTTGATCGTATCTGACTGGCGCAGAAAGCTGCAGAAATCCTGTTGCCGCAGGTGGCGGGAAATGTTTTCCAGTCCACGCAGATGATCTCCCGGACGATCGAGAGGAGATATCAACAGAAACAGAATAAAAACCGGTTCTCCGTCGAGGCTCGCGAAATCGACCCCGTTTTGACTGACGGCAACCGTTGCGACCAGCTGATCCACGGCCGGATGTTTTGTGTGAGGAACCGCAACTCCGTTACCGATGCCTGTCGAGCCCAGTTCTTCCCTCTTCAGGATTGCTGCGACCACTTCGTCCTCGTCCTCTGACTTGACGGCCCCTTTGGCTTTCAGGCGGGCCACCATTTCTCGGATCACGTCTTCTTTGGTTGACGCTGTAAGTTCAGGGATGATCGCGTCTTTAATAACAAAATCCGTCAGTTTCATTTCGTTTCAGCTCTCGCACAACCGGGGTATTGGCATTTGTATTCTGAGCCCGGACCACACGGCCCAGTTACTAACCCTCCAAACATTAACCACCGTCAGGCTTCATCGCCTGTCGATTCTTCTTCGTCGTCTGTCACGACTTCGCTCACAGGCCTCTCGCGACGATGATCCTTGATTTTCTCCTTGTAACGATGAACTTGGTGCTCCATTTTCTGAAGTGTCCGGTCAAAGGTGGCTCCGGCATCTTCGCCTTCCACATGGGCTACAATCGTGTGGTAACCTTCAATTTCCACAAGCATTTCGACGCTGACCCGTTCGGCTTCAAATTCGAAGGTCACGTCGATTTCGCTCACTTGGCCCAGGTACCGAACCAGTTTTTCGGCTTTCCGAGTCACGTATTCGCTTAAATCCGGTTTGATACTTCCATGACGGGCGGTAATCGCGACCTGCATCAAATGTCTTTCTGCCGGAAACAGTGCTCCGTATCCCGGCGGGAATCCATTCCGGGGCGCCATCAACACGTACCCGGAATTGAGTCGAAGACGAGCCGGCGATCTTAGCCCCGGCTGACAATGAAGGGAAGTGCCGCTCCTCAGGTTCCTGTGGGAAAGAACTTCGACGCAGCCATCGGATTACTAATAACAGACTAACAGCCATCCGAATCATTCTTGACAGGCGTTGCTTCGCACCGTCCAATTCTGCTCCCCCTTATTTAATGAATATTCGTGGCTCACGAGCCATATCTTTTACCCACTGTTACGGCTATGCCGCAGTTTGATCTGATTGCCACATCAACCTTCGGAATGGAAAATGTTGTCGCCAGAGAACTCAAAGACCTGGGATACACGAAATGCCAGGTTTCTGACGGCCGAGTTTTGTTTTCCGGGGACGAAAACGACATCGCCCGCTGTAACCTGTGGCTGAGGTCCGCCGACCGCTTGCTGATTCGGTTCGGCGATTTCCCGGCTGGCGATTTCGGGGCTCTCTTTGATAACACGTTGGAGCTGCCCTGGAATGAGCTGTTCCCGGTTGATGCGGAGTTTCCAGTGAGTGGCCGGTCCGTTCGGTCGAAGCTCAAAAGCGTCCCCAAGGTTCAGGGCTGCGTCAAAAAAGCGATCGTGGAAAACCTCAAACGACGCTACAACCGTTTTCGGTTTGATGAATCCGGCACTCAATATCCAGTCGAAGTCTCATTACTCAGAGACATTGCTACGCTGTCCATCGACACCACTGGACCCGGACTGCACAAACGCGGCTACCGCCAGGCAGCGGGGCGAGCCCCGCTGCGGGAAACAATGGCCGCGGGACTGGTGCAGTTAAGCTATTGGAATCGTGAGCGGCTGCTTGTGGATCCGTTCTGCGGCAGTGGCACCATTCCCATCGAAGCGGCGCTGCTCGGCTGTAACATCGCTCCGGGACTGGGTCGCTCTTTCCTGTGCGAGGACTGGCACTGGGTCGATCGCCGCGTCTTCCGCGATGCGCGTGTGTGCGCCAAAGACGCGCGTCAGTCGCAGCTGCCAGAAACGATCCTTGCTTATGACCATGACCCTGCCGCCATTCGATTGTCCGAACGAGCTGCCGCTGAAGCTGGAGTGGGTGCCAGCATCCGATTTCGCCGGCAGGAAGTCAGCGAGCTTAAATCGAAGCGGGAATACGGGTGCATCGTGACCAATCCGCCGTACGGCGAACGATTGGGTGAAGCCGAAGAAGTTGAAGCAGTCTACCGTGAATTGGGGCGAGTCTTTGTGCCGCTTGACACCTGGAGCATCTATGTACTGACGTCAAATCGCTGGTTTGAAAAATATTATGGCCGCCGCGCCGGCCGGCGTCGTAAGCTTTACAACGGTCGCCTTGAATGCCAGTACTATCAGTATCCAGGACCGCGACCGCCGGCTCCGGGCCACGAAGACCCGACGGCAGAAACCGCTGCAGTCGATGAATGAATCCAAGCCTGACCGGACGAAGCCATACCGACAGAATGCCGGTGCTGTGAACGTCCCGGGGGTTGACAGGCATGACAACTTCGAGCTGTCGATATAGAATCGGTGCCGGCGCGACACGCCGGTATCTGATCTGAATCAGCATCAGGCCGGCGATATCCGGGATTGATCCGGCAGCAAGAGATCGCCGGAATCAGTTTCAGTTCAACAATTCAAACACGGCGTATCCTGCTTTGCATTCCTGCTAGGACACACAATGAAAATCCGCATCACCTACTGCGTCATGTGAAACTACACACCCAAAGCTGCCGGTCTGGCAGCAGCAATTGAAGAGGCGACAGGTGTGAAATCAGAATTGATTGAAGGCTCCGGGGGCATTTTCGACGTGGAAGTCGACGGCAGGCTGATCTTCAGTAAGCACGAAACCAACCGCTTTCCGGAACATGCAGAAATCCTGAGCCAGCTGGAGACACCATAAACCTGCGTTTCACAGCTTCCACAGGCAATGGTCTTTCAGCTGCATCGGCGTTGCCGGATTTGCGAGAAAGATTTTGGACCAGACCGGGGCAATTGAGTCTGTTGGGTCACGAAAAACCATTCCGTGCCTGACCGAACCTGGTTTTCATCTTCAGAGATTATTTCGGTACTGGATTGAGTCATCCGGCGAACACCTCAATGGGACGCAGCGGGGCTGTCAGCAGGCCCGCTGCGGCTGCGCGACGTGACAGCTCGTTCAGCGCAGCGACGCCGACGGCACCCAGATTCACAGTCCATTCGTTGACGTAAAGATCAACGTGCTGCATCAGCACGTTGTCGTCAAATTCCTGAGCGTATTGACGCATGGTCGGTAACGGTGCGTCTCGGTCAGCCAGAGAGTACTGCAGCGAATCATGAATCACTCCCTGCACTGCGGCAATCACACCGGTCGGCAGTGATCGACGAGCGACAATCCCTCCTAATGGGAGCGGGCACCCGGTTTCCGTTTCCCAGCGGGTCCCTAGGTCCTCCACCAGCGATAAGCCGGCCTCGTGCCAGGTGAATCGGCCTTCGTGAATGCATACTCCAAAATCGGCTTCAGACCGCTGCAATGCCGGAAAAATGTCTGAAAATACGACGTTACAAATCTGTGTTGTTTTGGGGTAGAAAAGTTGAAACAGTAATGTTGCTGTCGTGTCTTCTCCCGGACACAGAGTGATCTGGGTATCGTCGACAGGTGCGTTATCCGGAGCAGCCGCCAGCAGCAGTGGTCCCACCTGAAACCCAAGCGCCGTTCCACTCGTAAGCACGACCGTTTCTTCTGTCAGCATCAATGCGGCGTGGAAGCTGGTCTTGGCTACATCGAAATCACCGTTGAACAGACGATTGTTAAGTTGCTGAATATCCAGCAACTCAAACTGGAAATCGAGCCCACGCCAATCGACCGCTTTCTGCATCAGGGCATGAAAAGCGAACGTGTCATTCGGACACGTCGAAATTGCCAGATGAATGGGAGTTGCCACTATCTGCAGTCCGGTGAGTTCATTGAGCTCTGGCGGAACGATCGCCAGCCAGGTGCCGATCCCTGGCAGTTTAACTTGATGCCGCAGGAGAGGCTACGCGCGCGGCCATCCTTGTGGAACCAGGTTCAACAACAGAATTATGCGGCACACGCATCAGTTGTATTGCGGTATCAGCTTTTTTGCTTCGCACAGGTAATGCTGCAGCACCGGTCGTTCGTGAAACGTACTGACGGTGATGCATTGTTCCAAAAGCCCCGCGGCTTCACCTGGGCGACCGGCTCGCAGCGTCAATATCGCTAGGTCACGACGCTCGCGCCAGGAACCGGGCTTGAGGCATGAGAGTCGTCGCTGAACCCTCCATGCAGACGTCCACTGTTCCTGTGAGCCGAACAGCGCTTTGAGATTGTGGAGCATCCGAATGATGATGGCGCGTTCACCCACGGGTTTCAGCGTCGGATAGATCTCCGCCGCGGGTAACTCCGTTATCTCGTGAAGCCATTCCACGCATTCGGTTTCATTCATCAGGTGTCCACTGCGAAACGGGTCGACATAGACCAGACCCTCGTTACTGTTGAGCCGAGTGATAAAGTGTGAGGGGGCCGCGATGCCTTCTAGGGGAATTCCCAGTTCACTGGCGATCGCCATGTATACGACCGACAGCGTAATGGGAAGTCCTCGACCGGATTCGAGCACACAGTTCAGATAGCTGGCCTGAGCCTCCTCAAAGCAGCGTTCATCACCGCGCAGATTGAGCTCATTGGTCAGATGGCTAATGAGCAGCTCAAGTTCATTGATGTCGTTGCTGGCCAGGGCCACTGATCGAGTCAGCGAGGCCACTGACGAACGAATGGTTTCCAGCGTCGGCGTAAAATCCAGATTCGGTTGTTCATCCCGAGCGATTTCCAGAGTGGCCACCACCAAATCGACGTCAACTTCCCTGCGAACGATTCGCAGGAACTGATTGTCGTCTTTGAATAACGGGGCAGCAGACATCTGAACTCAACAGGACACAGTCAGTGATCGCTGACGATTCGAAGTGCATCGTTGGAGGTTACACAGTGAATATAGCCGTGCAACCGGATTGCCACAATGGCGCGATTTCGTTCACACTACCAACAGAAACTGCAAATTGCCGTTTCCCGCAGAAGTTTCCTGGGTGTTCAATTTGAGTGGCTGCAGCAGGAACCTGAAACAGAGAATTTCATGAACGATCAACCGATGCTGCGTTGTTCATTTGACCGTGTTCTGGTCGCGTCGTAAGGTGACTGACGGGCCACAGTAGTCGTGGTAGCGAAGTGATTCGTTGACCCTTCTTCTCTACGTACTTCGGATTCCCATATCATGAATTATTTGAATCGCCTGACAGTGATTCTTGTCTGCGCCATGAGCCTGTCTGGCTGCGGCAACAATACCTCAGAACCGGAAATTCCATCCGACGCTGCCGGTTCAAAGCGACACAGCGTGGCGTTTGTCACCAATCAGATTGCCGATTTTTGGAAGATCGCGGAAGCTGGCGCCCACACAGCTGCTAAGGAATTCAATGCAGAGGTCACGGTCGTGATGCCACCGGAAGCCACTGCCGTCGTGCAAAAGCAAAAGGTTGAAGACCTGCTCACGGCGGGTATCGAGGGAATCGCGATCAGCCCGCTGGATGCCGACAATCAGGTTGAGTGGCTGAACTCCATTGCCGACCGCGTTCCGCTGATCACCCATGATTCAGACGCTCCCGGTTCCGACCGTCTCATGTACATTGGCATGGATAATTATGCCGGTGGCCGGATGTGCGGACAACTGGTCAAGGCTGCCATCCCGGACGGCGGTAAAGTGCTGTTGACGATCGGTCGCCTGGAACAGGATAACAGCAAGTATCGCCGCCAGGGCGTCATCGATGAGTTGCTTGATCGCGACCGCAGTGCTGTATATTACCAGGAACAACCGGATGCTTGGGATCCTGCGGACGGCGAAATTACTGGTGACAATTACACCATTCTGGCGACCCTCACCGACCAGGGCAAACCGGAGGTAGCTCTGTCAAAGGCAGAAGACGCACTGAACACGTGGTCCGACATCAATGCCATTGTGGGTCTCTTCGAATATAATCCACCTGCAATTTATCAGGCACTGAGAAAATCCGATCAGCTGAATAAAATTGCGATCATTGGTTTCGACGAGAATGATGTCACGTTGCAGGCCATCAAAGACGGAGAATGTATCGGCACTATAGTGCAAAACCCGTTCGAATACGGGTATCAGTCCGTCAAGATTCTGACTGAACTGCTGCGAGGAGACGAAAGCGTGATTCCGGAATCAAAGTACGTCGATATCCCCCCTCGCAAAATTACCGCGCACAACGTGGATGAATTCTGGGACGATTTGCGTGGTAAAAAGGGGCAGTAACAACCTGAACACTCAATCTCTTCCCCGACTCGAAGTCCGTGGAATCTGCAAAAGCTTCCCAGGCGTCCAGGCTCTGCGCAACGTCGATCTGCATGTCAACGAAGGCGAAGTCCTGTCGGTCGTCGGCGAAAACGGAGCCGGCAAGAGCACACTCATGAAAATCCTGGCCGGTGTTCAGGCGCAGGACTCCGGCAGCATCGTTCTCAACGGCCAGTCTGTCCGATTTCGGTCAGTCAGCGAAGCACTTGATCACGGAATTGCCCTGATCCACCAGGAGCTGAATCTGGCCGAGAACCTCAATATCGGCGCCAACATCTTTCTGGGCCGTGAACTCGTTCGCCGAGGCCTGATCGATGACGCTGCGATTCACGAACGCTCCATAGAATATCTGCGTCGAGTCGGACTGGATGAGTCTCCGAAAATACGGTTGAAACACCTGGCAATTGGGCGCCAGCAACTCGTCGAAATCGCCAAAGCACTATCGATTGACGCACGCGTACTGATTATGGACGAACCAACGTCCAGCCTGTCGGCAGCAGAGTCCAAACGATTGTTCGACGTCATTCGGGACCTTCGTGAGGACGGAGTCAGCATTCTCTATATCTCACATCGGCTGACCGAAGTTCAGGAACTTTCTGATCGTGTGACCGTGTTGCGGGATGGCGAGAATGCAGGAGACCTGGATCGTGCTGACGTGAACCACGATTCCCTGGTTAAGCTGATGGTCGGTCGCGAGGTTTCTCGAATTTATTCGCGGCAACCTCATGCACCCGGTGATGCTGCGATCATCGTCCGTAATCTGGTCACAACGGCCTGGCCCGAACATCGGCTGAACTTCGAAGTCAAAGCAGGTGAGATCGTCGGAGTCGCCGGACTGGTCGGAGCGGGCCGGACTGAGCTGTTGCGAACATTGTTTGGCATTGACCAGCCACTGGCCGGAGAAATTCTGGCAGATGGCAGGTCCGTCCGGCCGAATTCACCGAGTGACGCCATTAGAGCCGGTATTGCACTGGTTCCGGAAGATCGCAAACAGCAGGGTATCTTTCTTGATATGGCGATTCGTCAGAATATCGGCCTGCCCGGTCTCCGCCAACATGCTCGCGCTGCCGGGTTCGTCAACTATGCCACAGAAGCCGGTGATTCAGTGACAATGATGGAAAGGCTGCGAGTAAAGGCGCCAAGCGACGAACAGCTGGCCGGAAACCTGTCCGGTGGCAATCAGCAAAAGGTGGTCCTGGGAAAATGGCTGGCCCTCAGGCCGCGAGTTCTGCTGCTGGATGAACCGACCCGCGGTATCGACGTCGGGGCCAAACAGGAAATCTATGAGCTCATGGATGAACTTGCTGCTCAGGGACTGGCCGTCCTGTTTGTCAGCAGTGAGATGGAAGAAATCATCGGTATGAGCGACCGGGCCATTGTGATGCACGAGGGCCGAATCACCGGCGAACTGCCGCGTGAAAATCTGACGGAAGAAGCCGTCATGCAGCTGGCCACCGAATCCTCAGAATCAGTCGTCGAGGTGTAAGAAAGCAGCACACATGAAAGGGAAGATTCTCGGGATTCTGGGTCTGCTGATTGCGCTGTGTTTGTTCATGACGTTTAAAACGTCGGTCCCGTGGGACAATATCGGATCGTCTACATTCCTGAAGACCGGCAACCTCCAGAACCTGCTCAGCCGCACTGCTCTGTACGGAATCTTAGGAGTCGGTGTTGCGTTCGTCATTATCACCTCCGGGATCGACCTTTCGATCGGATCGATGGTCTGCTTTTCCGGAGTGCTGCTGGCCATCTTTCTTCAGGTGGACTACCGACCGAATCACCACGCTACGGTGTGGTCACTCGACAAAGATACGAACCACATTGTTCTGGCCACACCGATCGACGGCCTCCGGCGCGGTGATCGAGTGCGTTATTCCCGAGGCAAACTTGCGCCGACCGCGTTATTTACGATTGCAGAACTCAGCAACAAAAATGGACGTCAGCAGCTGACGGTGGAAGAAGACATCCGAAAAAGTGACACATCGGGAGAAATTGCCAAGGGACTGCTGATCGAAACGGTCATGCGATCTCCGGAAGGAGCAACCGATTACGGAGCTGAAGTAGTGGTGGCTGGATCATTTCAGCTGGGACGTCGGGACAAGATCATGCTGGTTCATCCAAAGGCCGGGCTCAAGACGGAGAATATTGTTCGAGTTGAGACGTCGGAGGATTCCACATCCGTTTTTCTGCGAGATGACCCAGGAGAACGTCTGACAGCCGACTGGTTTGCGATTCCGTTGCGCCGTCATCAGCGCATGTCGGTCCCTGTGGCACTCCTGTTGGTGGTGACAACCGCCTGTGTTCTGGGACTCATTCATGGCCTGCTGGTCACCCGGGCCCGGTTGCAGCCATTTGTTGTCACGCTGTGTGGACTTTTCATCTATCGAGGACTCGCCCGCTGGCTGACAGGCGACAATCCAGCCGGATTTGCCGAGTATTCTGACGGTTTATGTCAATTGGGCAGTGGACGCCTGACGGTTTATTCTAATGCGGCCGGAACAACCTTCGGCATTCCTTACCCGTTCTTTATCCTCGCAGTTATCGGAGTTGCAGCAGCCGTCTTTCTCAATCACACAATCTGGGGCCGCTACATGCTGGCTCTCGGCCAGAACGAAGAAGCCGCACGGTTCAGTGGGATCAATACCCGCAATGTCACTCTGATGGCCTACGTGATTTCCACGGGGCTGGCCGGAGTCGGCGGAATTCTTTTTGCCCTGGATTCCCTGTCTGTGTCCCCGTCCAGTTTCGGGACCTTTTTCGAATTGTATGCAATCGCAGCAGCGGTGCTGGGAGGCTGCAGTCTCCGAGGCGGCGAAGGGTCGATTATGGGCATCATCATCGGCACGGCTGCCGTGCAGATCCTTAACAATCTGATTACTTTGCTAAGGATATCTGCTCCACTGGAGGGAGTGATCATCGGATCCGTAATTCTCGTCGGAGTCCTCGCGGACGAAGCCTTCAAACGCATTGCAGCGCAACGCAGGCTGCGCTAGGAGAATCAGATCAGCGCACAAACCGACTGAGCGAATGACACGCCCGAGCGCAAGCGATCCGGTTACGCATTTTTGGCACATTCATGTCGTCGGCTCCCGAGTCAATGTCGAACACGTTATTTATGCCATCCGCAGCTTTCGTGTAGTTTTGATCGTGGTCCCGCCCGCCTGCTTAAGGACGCAGCAGTGACGTGGGAGAAGCGAGCGGATACGACTACCCCTCCGCAACGGCGCACAATCAATTTTGTACGCTCTCCACATGACCTGCTGAGTCTCTGCGCCCGGGGAATTATCCCTGGACCGCCATCAACATGGGAAATGAGCTCACTCCCGTCGGTCAGGAGCTGTGTAATCCTCGCCTTCAGGTTCACCGTTTCCCGCCGCAGTGTCTGCTTTTGCCGAACGCTGCCGGCCGGCTGCTTCGCCCAGGTGAAACTCCTCGATGAGTTCCTGGCGGCGCTGAGCGACAGCACGATCGAATTCCGACAGAACATCCATCGCTCGGTCACGCGATGTGACCAGTCCAATAATCAAATACTGAGTGATTGCCAGCAGATAACAAACCCAGCCAACGACCCAGCGTTCCCACTGTTGCTGGTAGTGCTGATCCAGCTCGGTGATGTCGGATTCGTGTTCTGCCATCACTTCATGTGCCATGACTGTCGCTGATGGTGTCAGAGATCCGATGGGCAGGACCAGCGACCATACCGACACACTCGCGTGCCGCATAATCTCTTCATGAGTGTCCTCCAGTGCCGGCAGCTGGGCTCCCACAATCGCAGCCATCATTGCCAGAACCGGAGAAGATCGATTGAGATGCTGACAGAAAAAGCCCTGCAGAAATGCCATTTTCTTTTGCCAGAACTCCCTGAAGACACTTTTGCCTGCTTTGATTTTTGGAGGCCCCGGATGGATGACGCCGAAGAGCTCCTGATCAGGCATCGCTTCGATCACACCAATTGCCAGCATCAATCGCAACCCCATCGTCAACCAGTCCATACGTTCCAGCCAGTCCACGTGCTCCATCCAGCCGAACAGCAGGTGTTCCATATTGGCGGAGGCTGCCAGCAGCAGCAAAGCCCCTCGAAACCATTCTTCAAGATCCTTCTCGAGTTCATCATCCAGATCCTGCAGGCGAAACACTCGCCGCATGATAAAGCGGAAGGCGGGAATAGCGATAAGTCCCACGATAACGCGTGTGACCGGGCGCAGCACGGAGCGAAACAGCGGTAGATTCATCAGCGCTCGAAACACACTGCCCATGCCGGGATACTCACAGCTAGTTTCAGTCGGTCAGACGTGCCGCCTCAAACTGGACGTCACATTTCTACAACCGACATCCTTTTGTAATTCTGCCACGAACTGTATCCTCTGCTGAAACAGACAACCAACCATACCGCGCGCAGAAGTCATGCACGGAAGTCGCGTTGGTCATCATCAGGAGAGGGTCATTCGCATGCTGGGTAACGCAGGTGAAACGGAACTGGACCTGCGATTTCAGCTGTTCGGAATTCCTGTGCGGGTCCACCCGTTGTTTTGGCTGATGGCGGCATTCTTTGTCTGGGACGCCCATCGACTGGACCTGGTCTTTATCGGCATTCTCTGTGTTTTCGTGTCGATCATGATCCACGAACTTGGACACGCTGTCATGTTCCGTCGCTTTGGACACCGGGGAGAGATCGTCCTGTATCTGGCGGGTGGGTTCGCGACAGGTGGTCGCCTTTCGACGTGGCGAAATATCATCGTTTCAGCAGCTGGCCCGATTGCTGGTTTCCTGCTGGCAGCAATTGTCTGGGGAATCGTCGTCGCACTCCGGAATTATTCTCCTGCGACGCTGTCAGAGCACCAGGTGGTCACCTATGCACTTAGCAACCTTTTGTTCATAAATATCTGGTGGGGAGTCCTGAATCTGATGCCCTGCATTCCTCTCGACGGCGGTCACATCATGCAGTCACTGGTTCTGCGGTATTTGCCGCGGCGGGCAGAGATTAGGGTGCTCTGGATCTCCATTCTGTCTTCCGGAGCGGTTGCGTTGTGGGCCGTACCATACCAACGCCGGTTTCTGATGATTGTGTTTGGGCTGCTGTGTGCGAAGCACGTGATCACGCTCAATCAACGCCGTCAGTTTCGGTAACTGCACCACGTTCGTCCTGTTCGAACGGCTCAGTAAGCAGCCGCTGTGGCAACAATCCGGTGAGCCGCAGGAGAATCCAGTAGATGGCGAGACAAACGCCGATGGGAAGTGCTGTTCGAAGCAGACGACTCCACGTTGAATTCTCTCCAATCGGACAACTCTGCAGAACCAGACAGCAGCCCGCCATTAAGGCCGTGGCGAGGACGCTCCGCCACAGCACTGGAATGAAAACACCAAGCCCTGTTGTCAGATATCGCCGGCGCAGAACTTTCAGTGCCAGTCCAAGCTGAAACAGCGTCGCGAGGACACTTGCCAGCGGCAAGGCCGGCTCATGTAACCACGGCAGCAGCACAACGTTGAGAATCAGGTTCAGTCCCACGCAGACGAGCCCCTGTCGAGCTGCCGTGAACCGGTCGCTGGCTGCGTAGAACACCTTATTCACAATCAGGAGACCACAGAACACCCACACACCAGTTCCATAAGTTCTGATTATCCGAGCGGTCAGCTGCACGTCTTCAGCGCCGAATGCGCCGTGACGAAATAACAAATCTGTTATGGGTTCGGCCATCAACCAGAGACCGGCACTGGCAGGAATCCCCACCACCAGCACGAGCTGCAGGCCGTGAACAATGTCGCGCCTGAGCTCGCGACTGTCGCCGGCTGCCGCGTGGCGAGCAAACCGCGGAAACAAGATCGTTCCCAGGGCGACTCCAAATACGCCCAGTGGAAGTTGAAACAGTCGTTGTCCAAGGTAAAGCGCCGATGCTGTGCCTTCTGCCAGCCGAAAACGTTCGAGAAAGCCCGGCAATGAGCCAGCAGGCTGAGCCAGCAGCCAGGCCAGCAGAGTGTCGACCATCGCATTGAGCTGCATGATCGACAACCCAAACAATACTGGTCCCATCTGTCGAAACAAAGTACCGACGCGCTGCCGCATTTCATCCGAAACGACATCCAGTCGTATTCGAATCCCGAATTGTTGTGACTGCCGGACCACAATTGCCAGCTGCACGGTCCCGCCCAGCAGGATGCTCAAAGCAATGATCCGCACCTGGTCTTCATCAACTGACAGAAACGCCATGGACAGCAGACCTCCGCTGAACCACGCGATGTTCAGCACAATGGGCAACATTGCGGGCACCCAAAAATGCTGAACCCCATTGAGCGCCGCACAGTAAAGTGCGGCGACGCAGATCAACAGTGAATACGGCAGCAGCAAAATGGTGAGCTGCACGAGTAACGCGCTGCGATCCGAAAGATCCAGCAGCAGCAATGCATTAAGCAGTCCGAGTTCGGCTGCAATGACCAGCAGGGCCAGCCATCGCGTCAGCTGCCGAGCCACCGCAGAAAACAGATCAGACGCTGCCTCACGTCCGTGGTCATGATCTTCATTAACGAACTGCGGCAGGAATGCGGCCGTCATGGCCCCTTCGCCGAACAGACGACGAAACATTCCAGGTATCCGGAATGCAACGGTGAACGTGTCCAGCACCCAGCCGGTACCAAATAGTCCGGCCATGAGGATGTCCCGAGCCAGGCCTGCAAAGCGACTCGCCAGAGTCAATCCACTGACGACACGGAATCCCTTCAGTCGTTTGTTACCCGCGCCGCGTTGATGATCAGCATCGGGCATGAATCGTCAGTGCAAAGGAGGAAAATTCATTGAGGCGCGGATTGTAGTCAGGACGGTGGAATGTCCTATAACTAATTCCGGGTGACCAGCCCATCATCCGGAGTTCGCGGCCAGTCCCATTCAGCCGCATACCCTGTCTCCAATCGACGAACCTGCTCAGATCAACTACGATCCCGCCATGTCCACACGTATCCAGCAACTCGATCCGCAGGTTGTCAACCGCATTGCGGCAGGCGAAGTGATTGAACGACCGGCAAGTGTCGTGAAGGAGTTGCTGGAGAACAGTGTGGATGCTTTGGCGACACGGGTCGAAGTTGATGTCTCGACCGGAGGACTGGAGCTTATCCGCGTCACCGACAACGGCGAAGGCATTCATCCGGATGACCTGGAACTGGCCGTCATCAGCCACGCCACCAGTAAGATTTGCAGTGACACGGACCTCGATCAGGTGGCGACTCTGGGGTTTCGTGGTGAAGCGCTGGCATCCGTGGCTGCAGTCAGTCGTTTTCAGATCCGCACCCGACGTAAAAATCTGCCCTCCGGCCGTGAACTCCACGCAGAAGGCGGAAAAATCAGAACACAGCACGAATGTGGATCCCCGACAGGCACGCGTGTCGAGGTTCACAATCTGTTCTTCAACACACCAGCACGTCGACGCTTCCTTCGCAAACCATCCACAGAATTTGGCAGGGTCAGTGAACAGTTTTCCAGGATTGCCCTGGCCAATCCTCGTCTGCACATGGTCCTTCGCCACAATGGCCGCATGGTCTACGAACTGCCAGGCAGTGCCGGTCAGGATGACCGGATTCGCCGGTTCTTCGGCAGTGATCTCGCCGACAAACTCATCGCAATCGAATCCGAGGCCTCGACACAAGATGATCAGACCCCGCGGCTGTGGGGTTTCGTTGGCGACCCGTCACTCAGTAAGTCCACCCGAAAAAGTCAATTCCTGTTCCTTAACGGCCGCTGGATTCAGGACCGCAGCCTGCAACATGCTCTGGGAGAAGCCTACCGCGGATTGCTGATGGTTGGCCGGCACCCGGTCAGCTTCCTGTTCATGGAAGTGCCCCCGCATCTGGTGGACGTCAACGTTCATCCAACCAAGACGGAAGTACGGTTCCAGGACAGCCAGGCATTGTATCGCCTCCTGCTGCGAACGATTCGTGATCGTTTTCTGCAACTGGATTTTCATGCTGACCTCCGCATTCCTGCAAAGACCGGTGGTGATACACCCGAACTGGCGCTGACGGGAGCCGCTGTTCAAAAAGAACTCAACGTTTGGGCCGACAGTGCGACCCGACCTGCACCGCCCTCTATACCGGTTCGCAGGTCACTGCCGGAACACGTTTTCGAAGAGTTTCGTCCCCTGGCAGACGATTCATCTTTGGGCACATCTCAGATCGACGACACAGCACCGGCAGAGAAATCTTTGGGAACGGCTTGGGAACCAGTGCCAAACGCTTTGCCGGATGCAGAAGATGAGACGTCGCCGGGCGTGGCAGGTGAAGTACCCGGCCCAGCGCCCCTGGATGAGTTTCGAGCACTCCAGATTCACGACTGTTATCTTGTTGTTGCTGCAGACGATGGCATCGAAATCATTGATCAGCATGCTTTACACGAACGGATTCTTTACGAACATTTGCGAATTCGTGTGCTGGAGGGCACTGTCGAACGCCAAATGCTGCTCATCCCGGAAACGATCGAGTGCAGTCCGGTTGAAGCAACCGTTCTCTGTGGACATGCAGAGCTGCTGCATGAAATCGGATTTGGGGTTCAGGAGTTTGGTGGATCGACAGTATTGCTGGAATCGTACCCCGTCCTGATTCCTCGCGGCAACTTCGTACGGATCCTCAAAGATTTCGCGGAACAACTGGAGAAGTCAGACAGTCGCAGTTCTCGCCGTGATCTTTTGGACCACATGCTGCACACGATGGCCTGCCGGGCTGCCATCAAAGCCGGTCAGCGTCTGACTCAGGATGAAATGCGTGAGTTGCTCCGCCAGCGACATCTGGTCGCTGACTCCCACCATTGCCCTCACGGTCGGCCCACTGCTATGAAGCTGTCGCGAAACCTGTTGGACCGTCAGTTTGGGCGCCTTGGCTAAATTGCCACAGCTTCCTCTGATGTGTAGCCGATCACACTGGTCACCAGAATTCACGAATAAAAAAGGGGTGTGATGACGGGAAGCACAGACGGTTACAGAAACTCTGTGGGCGCCGCATGCTGACACCGGTGAGATCGAAACGTTCTCCAGCGTGTTTCTTTTTGTAATTCTCTGTGGCCCGAACTTGTTCCAGTCGGCGATACATCCATCATGGGATTCCGGGTTTCGGTCGCTGCCTGGACCTCCTAGGGTTGTTCATCGAGCAGTTAATCTGAAATCCCTGACTTCCCCCCGCGGAAAATGTGAGTCCATCGTTGCATTCCGCTGGCTTGTCCAGTTTGATTGCCCCGAGGGACCGCTGGTTCCGCACAGCAACCGAACTTTCCAGGCCATCCGAATCCAACGGACCGCTGACCAGACATGATTTGTGTAAGTGTAGGCAGAACGAGTTATTCGTCGATGAGGGCTCAACACGAGGAGTTGGCGGAGAAGCAGGCCGAACTCGTCGAACTCCGTCTGGACTGGATGCGCACGCGGCCGGACGTCGGAAAGCTGCTCAAAGATCGCCCTACACCGGTCGTTATCACTTGCCGTCGCAAGAAAGACCGTGGCCAATGGTCTGGAACTGAAGAACAACGCTTGATGGTTCTTCGGGAAGCGATCATTGGAGGAGCTGAATATGTTGATCTGGAAATCGACATTGCCGGGTCCATACCCCGTTACGGAGAGACCCGACGCATCGTCAGCTTCCACAATTTCGAGGAAACCCCACCGGACCTGCATCAGATTCATGACCGGATGACAAACTGCGATGCGGACGTCATCAAGATCGTAACCATGGCCAATTCGCAGGAAGACAACGTTCGCATGCTGGAACTCCTGCAGGTTGCGGTTATCCCCACTGTGGGATTTTGTATGGGGGAATTCGGCATCACGAGCCGACTGCTGTGTGGGCAGTTCGGGTCACCGTTCACGTACGCTGGCTTCAGTCCTGGCCGCGAAATGGCTCCGGGGCAGCTTACATTTGCCGAAGTCCGAAACCTGTATCGATTCAATAAAATCAACGAAGATACAAAGATCTTCGCGGTGGTTGGTGACCCGATCGCTCACAGTATGAGTCCCCTCCTGCACAATGCCGCGTTCCGCAAAGCAGGGTTTGACGGAGTGTATCTGCCCCTGCGGATTCCGGAGGGAAACCTGGAAACCACGCTGACAGAGCTGGGACCACTCAAAATCAGCGGCTGCAGCGTCACGATTCCTCACAAGCAGGCAGCATTCCAACTGGCCGATGTCCCTGACGAGGAAGCCGACGAGATTGGAGCGGCCAACACGTTGTTTCAGCAGAACGATCAGTGGCATGCCACCAATACCGATTGCGAGGCCATAGAACAATCGGTGCTCGAAAGACTGAAAATAATGCCCGACGTCACCCATGGACTCGGCGACAAACGAGTGCTGGTGCTGGGAGCCGGAGGTGCCGCGAGAGCCGCCATCCAGGCTATGCTGCGGCATGGCGCCCGGGTCACGGTCAGCAACCGTACTCGTGAGCGTGGTCAGCAGCTGGCACTAGAGATGGAATGCGGTTTCCTGCTTTGGGAAAATCGCAGTACTGAAGACCATGATGTCCTGATCAACTGTACCTCTGTGGGAATGTATCCCATGGTCGACGAGACACCGTTTCCGCAGCATTGGCTCAGGGAATCGACGTTGGTCTTTGACACGGTTTACAATCCGGAAAATACACTTCTTTTGAAACAGGCGCGTGAGCGAGGTTGTGCCACGGTCACCGGAGTCGAAATGTTCGTCCGTCAGGCCGCCCGGCAATTTGAGATCTTCACCGGGCAGACCGCGCCGCGAGAATACATGGAAGAAACCATGCGACGGGCCATGGCCGTTGGACGCCGCTGACGAAATGGACTGCCATGGTGATCACCCTGATTGGCTATCGAGGATCCGGAAAATCGTCGGTAGCTCGGCTGCTGGCAACCGCCCTGGAAATATCGTGGGTCGATAGCGATGATGTGATTGAAGAACGCACCGGGCATTCCATACGTGAAATCTTTGCAACAAAGGGTGAGTCAGAATTTCGTCGCCTGGAACAGGACGTGATTCAGGAATTGACCCGCCAGGATTCTGTGGTCATTGCCGCCGGTGGTGGAGCCATATTGTCAGCAGAGAATCGCCGCCGTATGAAGGAAGCCGGGCCAGTGGTGTGGCTGCAGGCCGGCATTCAGCAACTGGCGGGTCGGATCGAGCAGGATGAAACCACCGCCGAGCGCCGCCCGAGCCTCACAGGACAATCCGTGGCGGAAGAGATCGAAGCAGTTCTCAGTGCACGACTCACGCAATACCGGGACGCGGCGACCATTATAATTAACACGGATCGACTCGGCCTGGATCAGATGGCCGCCGAGATATGTCGCCAGCTGCCGTCTGAGGAACCATGACGATGAGTGCTGGCTTTTTGATAGTGCTGGTGACGATCTTTATCACCGGCTGCTGGATCGGTCGCTGGCTGCATCGCTGTGTGCTGCGGTTTCCGCAGGCCTGTTCTCTTCGTGATCAACTCACGTCGGTCTGGCGAAAAGGTGACTGTCGATCGTGTGCCACCTGGGAATCCGGTGTGCAACACATTCCGATCATCGGATGGTGTTACGCCGGTCGTTGTCGCAGGTGTGGGCGAAAGATGGACGTTCGCCGGCCGGCCGTCGAACTGCTCACCGGGCTGCTGCTGGCGTGGCTGTATTGGGCGGAAATCCCTGACTTCGGCCAATTCGCTGTCCGAAACAGCGGTTTGTGGACAGCCGAAAGACCACCAGGCCCGGAAGTCATCAAAGAATTGTGGTCCCCGATCGTCTGGTTGCATCTGAGATATTTGCTGCACGTGGTGATGTTGTGCGGACTGATTGTCGCCACGGTGATTGATTTTGAACTTTGCATCATCCCGGACGGCTGTACCGTTCCGGCGATGATCTTTGCCGTGCTGTTTTCATGGGCAGTCGGGCAGAGCTGGGTGGTTCCCATCTGGTTTCAGGATCCAACGGCAGCAAATGCGATCAGGGTCATGCTCCCGGAAAGTCTCAAGCCGCTGATCTTCGAATGGGACGCTGTTTCATTTGCCAATGCGCATCCGCACTGGCATGGCCTGCTGGTGAGTCTCGCGGGGCTGCTCATGGGAGCTGCAGTGACGTGGTGTGTTCGAGCAATCGGTTTCTGGGTGCTGAAGATGGAAGCGATGGGTGACGGGGATGTTGTCCTCATGGCATTGATTGGTGCCGTCATCGGATGGCAGCCAGTCCTTATCGCCTTCTTCCTGGCTCCATTGCTGGCTGTTCCGGTGGCCATTGTAATGTGGGTGATGCGGCGAGGTCAGAACCGCCTCCACTATTTCCCGTACGGTCCCTGGCTGAGTCTCGCGACAATCCTTCTGTTGCTGGTATGGCAGTCGATTTGGCCGAGAGTCAGTCCCGTATTTGACTGGGGGCTGGCATTGTTTGGCCTCGGTCTGGTCATGATGGGGAGCATGGCAGTTCTGCTGCAAATCATGAAGTCCGTCAAACGCCTGCTGGGAATCAACGAGCCGAACTTTGAGACCGGATGCGACTGGACATCAGCTGACCATCTGAGCTACTACGGATCCGAACGTCCGGACGTCGAGAGCGGGCTGTGGCCACTGCCACAATGGCCCGGAGGTCGATCCGGCCGAGGCCTCGCGTACTACCACGACTGGCGCCATCCACCAGTACGATGAAGATCTGCCTTTTTGGATTTCGTGAGATGTCGTGGTTCGGCCATTTTTCTCACAGATACTGGCCGACGCAGCAGTCGGTGAGTTAAACTCTTCTATATCCAGCGCCCGCCCGGCACATATCCACCGAGTCATCCGCGTGACTGATGTAACACCAAGGAAACCGAATCACGTCGAACAGCTCGTCGCGTACCTCGACGGTGAATTGAACGATGAGCAATCTGCAGAAATTGAAGAACGACTCCGCAAAGACGCCAAACTGCGTCAGATGACAGAAGATCTGGATCGAACGTGGGGTCTCCTCGATGTGCTCGAACCCGTCGTGGCCGGCGAAGAGTTTTCACGACGGACATTGAAAACGATCACGGCAACCGGGTCAGTGCCACTGCATCGGGGACTTGGGACCTTTGGCAGCGTGCTGTCATCCATCATCAGCAGGCAGGCTTTAGTGTGGTTTGGAATCGGAGTCATGGGAACACTCTGCGGGTTGGGCGTCGTGGCACTCCGTGGGACATCTGAAGAATCATCTCACGCAGAGCAGTTGCTGAGGCAAATCGATGTACTGCAGCGCTATCCTGAATACTCGATAATTCCCGATGTCAATTTGCTTCGTCAGCTGCGGCTGCCAAAGCCTGAAACATCTTTGTCCCGGGAGGCACCGAGATGACTCAGGGAGTCAGCAATACAATCGTGGCCGTCCTGGCAACATCGGCTGGAGTCGCCGTGACTCTTCTGCTCACATGGTTGTTTGTGGACGATCATCCGGAGCTCCGTGCTGCAGAGCAACGGTTCACCGAACTGCCCCATTCGGAAGCGCGACGGTTGATAGCCACATTCGACCGCCTGCAAAACTCACCAGGTGAACGGAGACACATCGAAGAGATTCACAAGGCCGTGTCGAACGATCCGGATATCGATCGACGATTGCAGCAGCTTTACGCCTGGTGGCAGACGCGAGATGACGCTCAGCGGGCGGAGTTACGAGAGGTGCCGGTCGATCGATGGATTGACGAAATGCAGTGGCAAATCTCGGAATTTGCAGAAACACACGACTTCACAGTGCAGCTGCCGGGGCCTCTCCGTCGACGAGGTTCAATACACGTTTCGCGGCAGAAAGTTGACCGGTTTCTGGAAGATGCGCTGCCGGCGGATGGCCTGTCTCCTGACGACGAGGATCTGCTGAAATTGGTTGAACCGGAGGATCTTTCGCTTGCGCGCGTTCTGGTGATTCTCAGACGGCTGTTCCGCAGCCGGTCCGGGAAAGCAGGTATGGGCAGAGGTGAGGTGGCACGAATATCTCAGGCAGCCGAGACGCATATCCTGCGTGAACGTATTCTTGAGGACAGGAGAGATCCAGGTGGGGAGGCGATGGTTTCCTTCGCTATTCTCAGATCCCTGGAGCTTCAACTGAGGGAGGAATTTGTGCGGCGCCATGTTGTCTCCTCTGAAGCGGTCGAACGTGAATTTACAGGCCTGGACACACCCGCACGAATCAAACACATGATGTCTGATCCAGCCACGGCACTGCGTTCGCTTCAAATGAGTCTCAAATCAGCGGACAGGAATACTCCGGCCGGTCGACTTGCGGTCCGTCTTTCCGAGTTCAATCACATGAGGACCGAACTCCGACGCATGTTTCCACGAGTCCAGCGGTCTGTGCGTGGCCAGCCCGGTGTGGATAGACGACGTGAACCCGGACGTGGTCGTGAACTCGGTCCGCCACGGGGTCACAGACAGCCGCAGCCCCGATTCTCCGAAATCAGGTCGTAAAACAGCGACGTCTCCAGTCTGTATCGGTGTCGTTGGAAGGAAACCGTTGTGTTCCGTCTAGAGTCGGATTTCGGAGAAATGCCACTACGACTGCTCAGCCAGCCTGGTTATGCTGAAACTCAGCCCCGGATACGTCGTGTCACGTTTTCAATATGCCGCCATGCCGAGACAAGTCGTCAACCTTGACCTGCGCCTCCTTTCGTCGCTGTTGACGTTGATTTTTTTTGTAACGGCCACCACTGCAGAAACTTCGGAAGTGGATTTCGGGAACCATGTCCGGCCGATCCTCATCCGCCACTGCGACCGCTGCCACGGAACAAAGAATCAGAAGGCCGACCTGCAGCTGAATCGACGCGGGTCAGTCCTGAATCGTGGTGAGTCCGCTGAGAGGATTATTGTGCCCGGCAACGCCGATCAAAGTCAGCTGATTCAGCGCCTCACGAACAGCGACGCGGGTGACATCATGCCGCTGGACGATGAGCCGCTCACCGACGATGAAATCAATCTGCTGACCCGCTGGATCAACGAAGGGGCAGTCTGGCCGGACCGATTCGCGGAAGCTCAGCACTGGGCGTGGACGCCCACTGAACGACCACCACTCCCGGACCCTGGTTCTTCCTTCAGTCCGATTGATCAATTTGTTTACCGACGACTCTCACAGGAATCCATGGCACCTACGGTTCCGCTCGACCGCCCACGCCTGATGCGGCGAGTCTCCCTGGCACTCACGGGGATTCCTTCCACTCCGATCGAAGTCGACAGTTTCATCAATGACGATACGGCGCACGCTTATGAGAAGGTGGTTGATCGACTGCTGCAGTCGCCTCAGTACGGCGAACGCTGGGCCGTTCCATGGATGGACCTGGCACGGTATGCTGACAGTAACGGGTTCCAGGCCGATCAGCTGCGGGACAACTGGGCATGGCGGGACTGGGTCATTCGAGCATTCAATGCTGACATGCCGTTCGACGTCTTTGTGACCGATCAGCTGGCAGGTGATCTGCGTCCGAACGCCACCGTCAATCAACGGATCGCTACCGGCTTTCACCGCATGACGACTTGCAACGTGGAAGCCGGTGTTGATCCGGAAGCCAATCGAGTCAACCAGATTGTCGACCGAGTCAGTACCACCGCGACTGCTTTTCTGGGAATCACCCTGGAGTGTGCTCAGTGCCACGATCACAAGTATGATCCATTCACTCAGGAAGACTATTTTCGGTTCTTCGCGTTCTTTAATAACAGTCCGCTGGAAGTCAGGAACACCTCCGGCGTGACATGGGACTTTTACGGCCCCACCATGGATCTGCCTCTCGACGAGGAGGCATTACGCCGTCAGCGCGACCTGAGTCAGAAAATTGACGGTTTCAGACGGCAGCGAGAACGGATCATCGACCAAAGCTTCTCGCAATGCGAAGCATGGCTGGCCAAAGTCCGCGATTACTCTCCGGCCGATGCCTGGACGGTTGCTCTGCCGGAATCATTCGCTACGACCGGTACTGAGGAATTCACGGTTCAGGAAGACGGTTCTGTACTGATCACAGGTGAAGTGACTGACGAAGTCAGACACACAGTCCTCGTTTCATTGCCGGACGAAGCAGTGACCGCGATTCGCCTGGAAACACTCACGGATAAATCGATTCCCGGCAAAGGTCCGGGACGCGGAAATAACACCAGCCCTGATTTCGAGTTGCGTGGTATTGAATGTGAGATCGTCAGAGATGGACAGTCCCAGGCCGTCACAATTGAATCTGCTCAGGCAGATTTCTCGGCGCGTGGTGGACACATTTCGGGAGCTATCGACGACGACAATCTCACGGTGTGGTCCATTGGGCCGCAATACGGCCAGTCTCACTGGGCTCGTTTCATCTTTTCTGGCAGCATCAATCGAACCAGCCCCCACGACAGACTGAGGGTGACGCTGATTTACAGTCGACAGAGCATTGGGCGCCCAAGAATCTCACTGACGGCCGCAGATCCAGCCACGGCTGACATCAACGCCACTCTTGTGGCGGCCGCACAGAATCCGACAGCTTCGGAGGAACAACGCGAACAGCTTCAACGCGAGTTCGAAGTACGACATCCAGTGTTGTCAGAGCTCAACGGAAAGATTTTAAATCTGCGGTTTCTCGCAGACCTTATCGAAAGCGACACAACTTTGGTCATGGTGGAGATGGAAGAACCGCGAGACACGTTTATTTTCACACGGGGTGACCACGAACAGCCAGGCGAGTCTGTTTCAGCAGGCACTCCACGTTCACTGCCGGCAGCAACGAATATTTCGAAAACGGGCGATCGCATGGAACTTGCTCGCTGGCTGACTTCGGACTCGAATCCGCTGTTCGCCCGAGTGACTGTGAATCGGTGGTGGACTGACCTGTTCGGGACGGGGCTGGTGACGACGCCCGAAGATTTTGGCACACAGGCGGATTCACCCAGCCATCCGGAGTTGCTGGACTGGCTGGCGGATGAATTTAGGTCCAGTGGATGGTCGATGAAACACATTCATAAACTGATTGTGATGTCGAATTCCTGGCGTCAGGTACCGACCGGAAGTTCCCGGAGTCGCACTCAGGATCCGGACAACCGACTGCTCGCTCGCGGGCCGCGATTTCGTCTGTTGGCTGAGACCATTCGGGACAACGCACTGGCAATCAGCGGTCTGTTGTCGGGAAAAATGTATGGTGAACCGGTCATGCCATATCAACCGAAAGGTGTGTGGCGCAGTGTGGGTCGGAATCAGCCCGAATGGGCTCCGGCCGTCAACGAAGACCGGTTTCGTCGAGGGGTTTACGTGATCTGCAAGAGAGCGGCACCGTATCCCAGCTTCATTACGTTCGATGCTCCCGATCGCGGCAGCTGCACGGTTCAGCGCAGCCGCAGTAATACTCCGTTACAGGCACTCACATTGCTGAATGACAAAGCCTATGTTGAAATGGCTCTGTCTTTCGCCGATCGCATTCTGAGTGAATCGACAGACGCTACGGACACTGGACGAATCCACCTCGCTATGAGACTTGCTGTCACACGAATGCCGACCGATCAGGAAATCGCCATTCTTCAGCAACTCCTGGATGAAGAACGAAACCGGCTTGTTGCTGATCCGAAACAAATTGACGCACGTGTTAACATGAGAGCACCGGGAACAAGGTTCCGATCCGATGACCCGGTGGAGATCGCTGCCTGGTTCGCGGTCACGAATGCGATTCTCAACCTGGACGAGACGATGACACAGTGATATTTGTTTAACAACATGCCGGGGCTGACGGTGCTTGCCGGATGTTAAGCACACGGTCGCGTTTGGCACCCCGTGAAATCATCGTATTCCTGCAGCCATTTAGTTTGGCACACCTGCATCATGTCTCTCACCGCAACAACAACAGGGCGTCGCACACTCTTTCAGCGAACCGGCTATGGACTTGGCGGGTTTGCTCTGGCCAGTCTGTTGCAGGCCGACACGTCAACGCCGGCAGCCGGTCCGTCACATTATGCGTCGCGGGCCAGAAGTATCATCTATATTCACATGGTCGGCGGCCCCTCGCACCTGGACTTGTTTGAACCCAAGCCGGAGCTGAAACGCCTGGAAGGCCGCGACTGCCCGAAGGACCTCTTCGAGTCCGGGAAATTCGCATTTGTGCGCAGCCTTCCCAAACTCCTGGGCACTCGGAGTGAATCAACATACCAAATCACTCCCAGCGGTGAATCGGGCCAGCCGATTTCAAACCTTATGCCACACCTGAAGGGTGTTGCCGATGAGCTGGCTTTCATTCGCACATTGCACACCGATGAATTCAATCATGGTCCTGCTCAGATGTTTCTGCTCACCGGATTCAGTCGATTCGGCCGCCCCAGTCTCGGCAGCTGGCTGAATTACGGACTGGGATCGGCCAACCAAAATCTACCTGGCTTCGTCGTAATGATCACCGGCCAGGTTCTTGGAGCCGGCAGTCCGGCCTGGGGCAGCGGGTTCCTTCCCACAGTCTATCAGGGCGTGGAATTTCGCAGTCAGGGTGACCCTGTGTTGTTCCTTTCAAATCCACCGGGAGTCAGCCAGGAATCACGGCGGAACATCGTCAGTGCTGTTAATTCGCTGAATGCTATTCAACTGGCTGACGTCGGCGATCCGGAAATCGCCACACGCATCAGCCAGTACGAACTGTCGTGTCGCATGCAGATGAGTGTGCCGGAGCTGATGGATATTTCTTCGGAACCGGACAGGATACATGACTTGTATGGCACGCGACCCGGTGAATCCAGCTTTTCCAACAACTGTCTTCTCGCTCGCCGACTGGTCGAACGAGGAGTCCGTTTCGTGCAACTGTTCGATCAGGGATGGGATAGCCATTCAAACGTCTTCAGTAGTATCCGCAAAAAAACGGTGCAGGTCGATCAGCCAATCGCGGCATTGATTAGCGACCTCCGGCAGCGAGGTCTGCTGGACGAAACACTCGTCGTATGGTCCGCTGAATTCGGTCGTACGCCGTTCGCCCAGGCTGAAAGAGGAAAACTCACGGCGAATGTCGGCCGCGATCACCATAAGAACGCGTATACAGTCTGGATGGCGGGTGGAGGTGTCAAGGGAGGAACCAGCTATGGCGAAACCGATGAACTGGGTTATAGCATCGCCCGTGACCCGGTCCATGTGCATGACTTCAATGCGACATTGCTGCACCTGCTAGGCATCGATCACGAACGTCTCACGTTTCGTTTTCAGGGGCGTCACTACCGACTTACCGACGTCGAAGGACGCGTCGTTCGCGAGATTCTCAGTTGAGAGTTGCAGTTCGAAGGGTCAGAGCCACTTCCAATCCGTCAGCTTGTCGTCGACGCATCCCCGCTTTACGGGACATTTCGGCACTGCGTTATTGACTGCTTAATTTTCGAGTCTTTCCATGATTCCTCTTCGCGACAACATTCCGTCACGAACCACACCGTGGGTCAATTACGGCATTATCGGCCTCTGCGGTCTTGTTTTTTTCTACCAGCTGCAGGATCAGCAGTCCGTACTGGTCGAACAGTACGGGATGATTCCTGTGCGCGTGGCACATCCGGACAAACCCGTGCAGCTGACCGAGCGTACTACAATCGTCCTCACACCGCTGGGTCCAGCAATTCAGGAGGTGCGGCGACCTGCTGCTGCTCCCGCAGTGGCCCCGTGGCAGACTTTGTTAACCTGTATTTTTCTGCACGGCGGCTGGATGCACATCATCGGCAACATGTGGATGCTCTGGATTTTTGGTGACAATGTCGAAGACCGCATGGGGCATTCCCGATACCTGACGTTCTATGTCTTTTGCGGATTTGTGGCGAGTGCTGCTCACATGCTGGTCGACACCAGCTCGGCCATTCCCACGATTGGTGCCAGTGGCGCAGTCGCCGGAGTCATGGGCGCCTACATGGTGTTGTATCCCCGGGCTCAGGTGCTGTCGGTCGTCCCCATCTTTTTCTTCCTTCAGATGATCGTGCTCCCGGCACCTGTCTTTCTGGGAATCTGGTTTCTGCTGCAGTTTTTCCAGGGAACATTTGCTGTGATCAGCGTGCAGAGCAGCGGTGTTGCGTGGTGGGCTCACATAGGAGGCTTCATTACGGGGTTTGTTGCCGCCTGGTTACTGAAACAATCTGATTCCACCACACCGCCGGTTGAAACTGTTCGGCGAGGAACGGATCGACCAACCGTTTACCGCATCTATGTCAACGACCAGCATCGCTGAGCGGTCCAGCCCCTGAGTGAATCGACTACTGGACTACCGTCTGTCGCCGCATGATGCTTGGCACGGTTTCGTCGGTGTGGTCCAGACCGGTGACGAACTGCAGGTCACTCAGCGTTCGTTCAGTTTCGGAAATACTGCCGGTCACGGAACCAACCTGAATTGAGAGCATCGCGGCATCGCCACGACTCATTCCCGTTTCCGCGAGCGAGCAGATCTTATTTTCCGGACGCTGTTGTTCGGCTTTGACCAGTTCGTAGCTGTCATGCGCCTGTTCCAAATTCGTTTTTCTCTCACGACACGTCGCCAGATTATCCTGCAGTGTTGCAGCAATTCGCTGTCGTTGAGCTGTCTGCGGGCGAGCCTGCTCACGCTCCAGCCGTTTTTCCACCCGGTGAATCTCCTTTTCAATCCGGTCAATCGTCGTCGTCTCAAAGAATCGATTGAGCGAATGCTCGGTGTACAGCAACCGAAGGAACAGCCACAAAAGACGATCCAGACCATCCAGCTGCAGCTCGGCCAGATTTTCGACGTGGGACTCAGCTGCTTGCGCGGATCGATAATCCTGAGTAATACTGCGCAGCTCTTCGCACTGGCGCATCAGTTTCCGGAACCTCTGTGCGGGTCCCCGTGGCAGTGTCTTCAGAATCCTTCGCATCCGCTCAGCTGCTGATACGGCCATTCTGGCCTGTCGAGCGTTGTTTTCCTGAATGTCGATATAGTTTTGAAAAGCCGGGTGGGTGCCAACCAGACCCAGCCACGCCAACTCACCTGCGGCAACCAGTGGCAACCCGATTTCCGGATGCCCGGAAACGAATGTGAACCCAATCCCTGCCACCAACCCCAGCAGATTTCAGCGATTGACGAATGCGGCTTTGATATAACGGATCATTCCCACGGTGGTCCGACAATGTACGGGGTGAACGAGACACAGACACAGTCGATGAGTCAGACACTTTGGCCGGACTCCAGATTCTCCAGGATGCGTCGGATGGAACAAACCATTTCCTGAAATGACGCTTCCTGCTGCATTTCCATTGCAGGCCGATCGGGTGCAACAGCGTACCTGGTGAACGGCTGAGAATGAAGACCCGGTCTCCCAGGTAAATAGCTTCCTCAATCGAGTGCGTCACGAAAAACACCGTTGCCTGCACCTCATTCCACAGACTCACCAACAGGTCCTGCATCTGCATGCGAGTGTGAGGATCCAGTGCCCCAAACGGCTCGTCCATCAGAATGATCTGTGGTCGCAGGATCAGCGTGCGGGCAATCGCCACACGTTGTCACATTCCGCCCGACAACTCGTGCGGATATTTTCCGGCATCTTTAGCAACATCCAGCCCAACCCGGATGATCCATTCCCGGGTCCGTTGCTGACGTTCGACTTTCGAGACACCCTGGCATTCCAGGCCGAAAGCCACATTGTCCGGCACCGAACGATTGTCAAAGCTGGTATAATCTTGGAATACCATGCCACGGTCCGCTCCGGGTCCCATGACTGCTTTTCCCTGCACACGCACCGTACCCGTCGTTGGGGGATGTTGCGGCGAAAGTCCGGCAATTTTCCGCAGTACGGTACTTTTACCGGAGCCGCTGGGACCCAAAACGGCAATAAACTCTCCCTTGTCGGCTAAATCGGGCACGGAAAACGTGACATTCCGAATTGCAGTGAACGCATCCGGCTGACCGAAGTTGTACGTCTTGCTGACGTTCGAAAACTCAACAATCGGTGTCGTCATATACAGGTCTCGCCGCAACTGTCGCAGATCGGGCACCAACCGGAACCATAACCCTCAAACCCAAGCTTTTGCTTTTACGCAGTTTTCTTCTTCCAAAACAGTCGCAGCACTCGCTCGGACAACCGAAACGCCAGACTGCGCTTTGAGTCGTCTGCATACTTCCACGGGAACAACCAGCACTTAATCACGTATAGCGTCTGATCAATCAGGCTGGCCACCAGTGGTATGGTGAGAATAATAATGATGGTGTATTCCGTGATGCCGCGCCGGCGAGCGATATTCAGCAGGAATCCGAGTCCGCCGGCTCCTTCGCCTTCGTGTACGAATTCAACCAGCATGATATATCCGAAGGCCAGACCAAACATCACTCGCAGAGAATTGAACACCGTCGGCATGGCCAGTGGAATCAGTACTTTGAAGACGATCCGTAACCGGGAGGCACCCAGAGTCAAAGCCGTTTCCACATATCGCTGAGCCACATCGGCAACGGCATCGATCGTGTCAGCGATGATGAATGCAACGCACGCCACAAAGATGAACATATACTTCTGCAGTTTCCCTGTCTGAAACATGGCCAGCAGCAGAGGGATCGGCGCGGCGACGGAAATGTTGCGACCGAACAACACAAGCGGCGAAAAGAAACTGTGGCACAGCGGGAAGCAGCCACAGGCGACACCGATCGGTATACCGATTACCAGCGCCAGAGCAAACCCGATAATAACACGTGTGAGCGATCTGATCGTGTTGTCCCACAAGTGTCGTTCGGGGGCGCTGGTGTCCCAGACGGATGGCAGTTTTTCAATCGTCTCGGAAATCGATGGCAGCTGGCTGTGACCCAGCAGCCGTTCTTCACCGGGACCGGTTTGTTGCCAGCAGCCATAATCCGGCACATAACGTGACAGCCGTCAATCCGGCGACAACTGTCAGCCACCGAGGAACTTCTTCGCGGAGTCCGAACAGACGTAAATCCGGCGATGACTGGACTGATTCAACGGCTGTCTGAGCAACGTTGTCTGCTGCAACGGAGGCTGTGGACTCCTCCGTGTCGCTCGGAATGTTCAGTTCTTCCGTTCCGTTGCTTTCCATTTTCGACCCGTGACTGAGCATCCTGAGCCAACACCCGTTTTCCGATCGAATGACGTATTGCCGACCTGTTCCATCCGGCTTCACGCATCTGTGCCCACGCCATCCTGCAGCCGGGCCTACTCAGCCTCGGCAGAAAATACACGAATCTCAACACGACGATTCTTGGCATGGTTTCCCGGATCCTGAGGATCCGCCGGGCGATCCCAGCCGACACCCGACGAATTCAACTGGTTGGGATCGAGCTGAAATCGTTCGACAAGTGACTCTTTTACGGCATTGGCGCGATAACCCGCCAGCTGCTTGACCAGGGTGTCATCCGGCAGCACGGATTTTATCGAAGCATCGGTGTGTCCTTCAACGATCACCCGGGAGGCCCCGAACTGAGCCACCAGTTTCGCAATTTCTTCGAGGACGAAGTCGATATTGGGATCATAGAGTTCCTCCACATCTTCCCCATCCGAGTTCTTACGGATCACCTTGTACGCCAGGTTATGATCGTTGGTAGCGAAATGAATGATGACTGTATTCGTCAGGACTTCGTCGGATTCCGCCACGATGTCAGAGGTCGCTTTGGGAGCGAACTGAACACGATACTCATTCTTTTGCGATGAGTATTTTTCTTCACTGCCCAGCTTCTGAATGATGCTGAAGTCTACCACTTGTTCGAAGGGGACGGGCTGGTGAGTGACCGTGCGAATGCGGCGGTAGATGTAGTAAGCCTGATTTCAGGTAGATTCGAAGCGAGCCGGATTGTTCTGGTTCAAAAAGAACTCGCGATTTTCCGCGTAGTTTGTTGAGTGTGCGTCTCCCAGCATCGCGAGGCATTCGTCCTGCGGAATGGCGTAGCCGGTGGACATCCATCCGGCGAATTTCTGTTGTTCTGCCTGGTCTTTCAAGGATTCAATCGAATCGAAAATCCCTCGTACGATGCCTTCGACCAGATCCGGATGATCCTGTGCAAAGTCGGCTCGGGCATACCAGACGTCGGCAATTAGTTTGTTGGCGGTTGCCGTATCCACGAGCATGCGATTTCCACGCTGTTCCGACAGGTTGTAGATATCCGGTGCCCACGACACACAGGCGGCAATGTCTTTGTTCGAGTTGAATGCGGCTGCAGCTTCAAATGCATCGTTCGTATATATGAAGTTGACCTGATTGGGCTGTACGCCTCCGGCCACCAGCATGCTCAGCGCGAAATACGGGGATGGCGAATTCTGAGCGAGTACGACCTTCTTTCCTTTGAGATCTGCCACCGTCCTGATGTTGTCCCGTACAACGATGCCATCACCGCCATTGGACCAGTCCACCTGCTGAAAAATTCGGGGCATAACCCTGCTGTCGCGAGGGGTCCCGGAGGACTCCACGAATCCTTCCATGAACAAAGGCAGCATATCTACCGTTGCCCAGCCGATATGAAAGTCACCGGTTGCATAAGCTTCTCGCATTACAACCGGATCATCGGCCAGAATGAGATGAACTTCGAATTCCTTGCCGTCCGGTGTGTTCCAGGGTTTGTCCGGCTGGAAGCCTTCATTGGCGTGAATAATGGGTGCCCAGCCGGCCCAAACGTTGAGCGCGAAACGAACCGTATTGTTTTCCAGTGGCTTGTAGGCGGCGGTGCCCTTCACTGATGGGAGTTTTTCGGCAGGAACGAACGCATATTCCTTGACGGTTGTGACAATATCGTCCGACGACTGTTCTGCCTGACCAGTTCCAAGCTTCGCCGGGTCGATGACGATGTCATCGTCGCGGTCTGGGATCACAACCGCCTCCGGTACTTCGCCAAAGAACCCGGCCTGACGACCTGCGAAGTAAACGAGTCCGGCCATGACGGCAAGTACAGCAGCGTAAAATGCGAGTGTGGGGCGTCCGGGACCAGCCATGCAGGAGAGCTCCAGTGAATTATCTTGGGCAATGGGAACAGATACTTTCTGATCGGGAGCAGTCAGGAACGCAGAGTATGCTCAAACGTTGAAAATTCGCAATCAGATCAACAGAATTGGTTAATCAGCCCGGTGCAATGCGGGTTAAGCAAAACAGCGTGTCGGTACCCCCTTAATGACGCAGGACCAGATTTTTTCCCAGCCGATCGCCCATATTGGACATTTCGAGTTCAACGACAGTGTTGCGGATGTGTTCCCGGATATGATCGCTCGATCGGTGCCCGGTTACGCCTCCATGCTGGCGATGGTTGAGCAGATGACACAGACCCACGCGGCTCCGGGCAGCCAGTTGTATGACCTCGGTTGCGCGCTCGGTGCAGCCACAGAGCGGATCCGTCTGCACGCGCCGACCTCGTGTACACTGCATGCCGTGGACAGTTCACCGGCGATGATCGCTCGACTCAACGATCGATTGAAACAATCCACAGCTGAGACGTGCGAAACGATCCTGCACGAATCTGACATCCGCTCAGTCAATGTCGAAAACGCGTCTGTGGTTGTGCTGAACCTGACGCTGCAGTTCCTGCTTCCGAATGAACGGCTGCCATTGCTGAAATCGATCTTTGACGGCATGCAGTGCGGCGGCGTTCTGCTGCTGTCGGAAAAAATCTGCTTTGACGATCCGGGTGAGCAGCAGCTGATGACGGACCTGCACCTGGACTTCAAACGGGCTCACGGCTACAGCGAGCTGGAGATTGCTCAAAAAAGAACCGCTCTGGAAGATACGCTGATTCCGGAAACAGCGGGAGTTCATCTGGAGCGCCTGCATTCGTGCGGATTTCGCACGGCAAGCGTGTGGTTCCGATGTTTCAACTTCGCCTCATTGATCGCAGTTAAATGAGTTATATGGAAGGCTTACACCGCCCCATCGATCTCATCCAAGCTAATGCCGTCTTCTTTCTGACGAAGGAGTACATACAGGACCGTCAGTCCGGACAGGAAAACGGACAGATGGACGGCATCAGGAGTGAGTTCGACCATGAACATCCAGATGCGGCGAACGACTCCAGGATCGGCGGTCCGCAGCTGTTCCGGCAGAGCAAGGTGTCCCGCAATCAGAATCAATTGTGCCAGGCACCGCACCGTCAAAGCAATCGCGGTGACCACCATGACACCGCAAGCCGACCAGAGACAGTGCGACAGGACGTAGCTGATGCAGCGGCTAAGAGCGTCCGCACCGGAACAGCCATCGGTTCCCGTCGCAGACAGTGACAGAAGCCACGCTGCTCCCCCGACTACAAACACCAGTACCAGTGCTGCGCCCATGACGAAAATCGGCCCCCAGACGATGCTCACGGCGATCTCTCCCATGGAACCGAACCGCGTGGCGAGTTCTGCACTCCACAACATCAGGTGGAGAATCGCCAGAAACGCCACGATCAATCCGGTTGAGAGCAGTGTCGCCCGCAGATGTCGGCCGCAGTACCGAAGGGACCGGAAAATACCTGAACGGGTCTGACTGCAGAATGAGGTCGCAACCGAGCGAGCGATTGCCGTCCCGAAGAACCCAAGCACCAGAGCGTTCCAGATCATCAGGTCCAGCGAAAGCAGCCACGGTACGGACTGACGGTCCGAGTCCGGCCCGGACAGGGTCGAAAGACTGCTGTCGAACAACGTGTAGGATGTTGATGTTTTCAGACTGCTCACGGGCGCTGGCAGCAATCGGGTGGTTGCCAGGAGTTCTCGTGCATTGATGTTGCGATCTGCCTTCCCCTGAAGACGTGCGTACGCGTGCCAGGGGAACTCGCAAACTGCAGTAATGGATCCTTCAGACAAAATGCGATTGGCAAGACCGGATCCAGTCCAGCTCACAAGCAGGCATGCGTACGCGAGCAAGAACGCAGGTAAGCCGCATCCCAGCGAAGCCGCCTGAAAAAGCCGGAGTAACGGGAACACCCGGGTCCAGTGAACCTGACTGATTCGAACGGGATCCTGATTCATTGATCCGTCGTCTCCGGTACAAAATATCACCCCGGTTGCCGGAGACAGGAGGGGTGACTCCTGTGCATCAGCCCAGACGCGGTCTATTCACCAAATGCAGCGTCAAACTTGCGTCCGGATGGTTCGAAGTCAACATTCTTGCAGAACTGCGCCGCCTCAGCGGCACCCTGCTCTCGATCCATTCCGCTATCTTCCCATTCAACTGACAGTGGCCCGTGGTACTCGATGGCGTTAAGCTCACGAATGATCTCTTCGAAACGCACACCACCGCGACCGACGCTGCGGAAGTCCCAGCCTCGTCGATTATTGCCAAATGGCAGATGGCTCGTCAGAATCCCGGTACGACCATTCAGCGTTACAGAGGCATCTTTCATGTGTACGTGATAGATGCGATCCGGAAAGTAGCGGAGGAATTCGACCGGATCGACGCCCTGCCAGATGAGGTGACTGGGATCAAAGTTGAATCCAAATTCTTCGCGGTGGTTGAGCGTCTGGAGAGCACGTTCGGCCGAATAAATATCGAATGCAATTTCTGTCGGGTGGACTTCCAGGCCAAACTTGATGCCACATTCCTGGAAAACATCCAGAATCGGGTTCCAGTGTTCCGCCAGCAAATCAAAGCCAGCATCGATCATTTCAGGCGGTGTTGGCGGAAAGTCGTAGATCAGGTGCCAGATACTGGAACCCGTAAAGCCATTCACGATGCTCACCCCCAGTTTTTGAGCTGCGCGAGCCGTATTTTTCATTTCTTCAACTGCCCGTGCTGTCACACCATCAGCATCGCCGTCACCCCAGACGTATTCCGGAAGAATCGACTGATGGCGCTGATCAATGTTATCCAAAACAGCTTGGCCAACCAGGTGGTTTGAAATCGAGAACAGCTTGAGTTCGTACTTGTCCAGCAAATCACATTTTTTTTGACAGTAGCCGTCCTCAGACAAAGCCTTGTCAACTTCAAAATGATCTCCCCAACACGCCAGCTCCAGACCGTCATAGCCGAATTCTTTGGCCTTCCCGCACAGTGTTTCCAGTGGCAGGTCGGCCCACTGGCCGGTAAACAAGGTTACAGTACGAGCCATCGACATTTTCTCCCGGTGTGCGGAAATTGAGGAAAAGCGGGGTACAGCTGGTCGACGTTCCGCATACAGGCGTGACCCCTTAGTACGCTGAAGACGGTACGAATCGAAATCATTGCTGTCAAACGCTGGACTCGTCCTCCTGACATGAAACCATACACACGCTGCGATACATTCCCGTTGACAGTAAACCGGGTTCCTGCAAATGGCAGCAACCTGTCGCAAATGCCAATTGTGTTGCTCATTCAGCCGTTGCAGAGCCCGCTACTTCGATCCCCACAATACGATCTCGTTTGAATCCGCTATGGCTAAAATTCACCACGTCGATGGTGTTTCTCTGTACCTGTCGACCGCCGATGCAACTTCAGGAGACTGGATTGGGCAGACGGAAGTTCTGCAGCAACTCCTGGCCTGCTGGCTTATCGTCGACGAATGTGACCAGCCACTTACACCCCGCATTGTGGGCACGCCTGGGATTGGCAAGACGACTCTGGCGATTTCCGGAGTCCGAATGCGCCAGCAGGAACTGTATATTTATCAGTGCACTGCCGACACGCGGCCGGAAGATCTTTTGGTAACACCAGTGCTGGCCGAAAGTGGAAAGATTGCCTACCACGCGTCCCCATTGGTGACAGCCATGGTTCGAGGTGGAACCTGCGTGCTGGATGAAGGTAATCGCATGAATGAAAAGTCGTGGGCCAGTCTGGCACCTTTACTGGACCACCGGCGTTACGTGGAATCGATTGTGGCGGGAATCACCATTCATGCGCATCAGGATTTCCGCTGTGCTGTGACAATGAATGATGATGAATCTACGTTCGAGATTCCGGATTACATCATGAGCCGACTTCAGCCCACGTTGAGTCTGGGACATCCGAACCGAGACGACGAACTGGCGATCCTCAAGTATCACCTGCCGTTCGCCGACGAACAGATGCTGAACCTCACCGTCGGTTTTCTGCAGCAAGCTCACACACTCAATCTGGACTTCAGCAGCCGGGACGGCATCAACCTGCTGAGGTTCGCGATCAAGAGGCTGGCACAGAACCCTGAACATCCTGTGGCTCATGACGATGCTTGGCGGGAAGCACTGGAAAAGTGTCTGGGCGAAGACGCAACTGATCTTGAAGATCTCGCCGAACGCCGCAGTCAGTCACTTGGCGGCAATATCGTCCCGATGGGTCTCGGTGATTTTTTTTTCAATCCAGGCGACCCGCTTCATCCGGATGATGACGAAGACGTCGAAGATTTCCAGGATGAGAGCGATGATGGGGACATGCCGTTTTAAGCATGCATTAAAGTCCAAATGTCACCAAGAATCTCCTTTGACAGCGATTCCGAAGCCATGACGGACCAATTTGCTGCCGCGTGTGCCACATCCGTAAAGGAAGGATTGACGATTGCGCTCAACGGACAGCTGGGGTCCGGGAAAACACGTTTTGTGAAGGCTTTCTGTCATGCCATGGGGATCGACTCATCCTTGGTCACGAGCCCCACATTTTTGCTGATGCAGCTCTATCAGGGTACCGAGTGGACTGTGGGCCATTTTGATACCTACCGGCTGGCTGATCACGAGGAGTTTCTTGCCCTTGGAGCAGATGAATACCTGCTGGATCCTCAGTATGTCTGTTTGGTCGAATGGGCCAGTCGAGTCGACGCAGTTCTTCCGGAAGACCATCTTCAGGTGGAGATCAGCCAGACGGGACTGACACAGCGGCGATTTGATTTGAGGTCCTCGGGACCGGTCAGCGGTGAGCTTCTGGAACGGGTTCGTACCACGCTGGCCCTGAATTAACACTGGTTAGTTGAAGGAATGCGAAGAGGGCACCCCGACTGAATCAGCCGGGGTGCTCATCGTTCAAATAGACTGTTCGCGCTGAATGACTTAACGTTGAGATCCACGAAGGGAGTGTTTGTGGTGTCTTCAGTAACCATGTGCTCAGTGGCCAAGATATCCGTGGCCACGATGCCCGTGGTGAAATCTGCCGCAGTGGCTGGCTTCGGCTGACGCCACACAGGTTCCACAAATCGCAAGTACAATCAGCAGCAGATTTCGCAGAGTTTTCATATTAATCATTCCTTTTCCAGAAGGTTGTTTGAACAGGCAGGGTGATTCACCCTGTGGCAGGTGTTTTGCCGGCTCACCTTCAGGAACGTGTCTCAGGGAACACCGTTACACAATGTGGGCCGGATCGTTGCGGAATTCCTGGAGTCTGGATGTCTGCCGGCCGATTTGCTGTCGAGGGTCAAAAAAACGCGTAAACCCCCTGCTGGAAAAGGAAACGCGGTTTGACCGCCTGCGGGACCGACGGTATCCTTCCGGACTTGCTTTTTTGGCCGCTTCCACCGTGGAAGGGGTCGGGTTTCGCTGCCGCATGATTACTGGCAGCTGTTGAATGTCGAATTCTGTTCGACCTTCACACAATTGTTCTGTCCACTTCGATCGTGGAATACAGGAGATCGGCTATGGCTGAGATTGTTGTGAAAGAGATTCTGGATGCGGGTGTCCATTACGGTCACCGTTCCAGCCGCTGGAATCCCAAAATGCGCCCGTATATTTATGGGCGCCGGAACCAGATTCACATCATTGACCTTAAGGAAACTATTCGTGGTTTGATTCGCGCTAAGAAGTACCTGATGCGAGTTGCCCAGCAAGGCAGCCTGATTCTGTTTGTTGGAACGAAACGACAGGCGTCCGCTTGCGTACAGGAACTGGCAACCGAAGTAGGTATGCCATTCTGTACCGAGCGCTGGCTGGGTGGGACGCTGACCAATTTCCGTACCGTCCGCAGCAGGCTCAAGCGACTGGAAGAACTGGAAGAACTGCAGGAATCCGGAGAGATCCGAACCTACAGTAAAAAAATGCAGTCTACGCTGATGCGAGAATACCGCAAAATCTACCGCAACCTGAATGGTATTCGCGACATGAACCGGTTGCCGGAGTGTCTGGTGGTTGTGGATCCAGGCAAAGAAAAGAACGCGGTTCATGAAGCTCGACTGCTGGATATCAAGGTCGTTTCGCTGATTGACACTGATTCAGACCCCGATCTGGTTGACCTTGTGATCCCGGGGAACGATGACAGCCTGCGATCCATTCGGCTGATCGTCCAGCAATTGACGGATGCTGTGAAACAGGGCAAATCCATGCGGTTCGAAGAACCCAAAAAGGTTGATCCTGGCGACGAGCCCAAAGCCGTGCCAACGATCGCCTGACGTTGAATTCGAGACAGATCGTACCGTGGGTAGCCAACGGTTTGTGGTTCGCTCGGGACCGTATCTGATTGAGGATTTTGCTCGCGTGCAAATCGGCCGTAGGACTAATGTAAAGCCGGTGCTGACTGGACGCATCATAGAAATAATCGTGGGATGCTGACCTGCCAGATATCACCGCGACATTTAACCAAACAGAGGAGAAAGTCAGATGGCGGACATCACCGCAGCGTCTGTCAAATCGCTCCGTGAGCGCACCGACCTTCCCATGATGGAGTGCAAAAAGGCACTGGTTGAAGCGGACGGTGACACAGAAAAGGCCGTGGAAATCCTGAAGGCTCAGTTCAGGAAAATCCAGGACAAACGGGCCAATAATGCCACGGAAGAAGGTCGCATCTTCTTTCAGCTGGCTGATGACGGCAGCCATGGCGCTATGGTCGAGATCCAGTGTGAATCTGCTCCTGTGGCGACTGGCGAATCATTGTCCAAATTTGGCAGTGCCATGGTCGGTCAGCTGCTGAACGGCCCAGGAGCTGACTCACCTGAAACGCTGATGAGCCAGACTCCCGATGGCAGTACCAGTCTGCAGACACAGTACGAGGAACTCGTTAACAAGATCCGTGAAAAGATCGTGGTAAATCGAGTGGCGCGCGTCGCCGGTCCGGTGGACGGCTATGTGCATCACGATGGAAAGACCGGCGTGATGTTCCAGGCCAAAGGTGAAACGGACGCAGATATCCTGCGGGATGTGGCCATGCACATTGCCGCGATGCGCCCCTCGGTCACGCGGCCCGCAGAAGTCGATCCGGTTCTGGTGCAGGAAGAACGCAGCCGACTGTCAGATGAAGCCCGTGCAACCGGCAAGTCGGACAACATTATTGAACGGATTGTCGATGGCCGGATGAAGAATTTCTTCGTCGAACAGGGTGTCCTGCTGGCTCAGGCTTTTGCCAAAGACGACAGCAAAACCGTGGAGAAAGTGTTGAAGGAATGTAACATCGAAGCGGTCGGATTTCATCGCTGGCAGGTGGGTGGAGGTGCTTCGGGCGCATAAGCGGCGCGGATAACAGACGAGAAGTCCGGCCCAGGCTGCCGGCCGGAGAATAACGTGACATGGCATCTGTTCTGTGGTCAGCAGACGGAATGCCTGTTGGTCACATAAACGTTCCTTATGCACGGCAACCCCATGACTGCTCAGGATTCCTCTGCTACCGCTTACCACCGTGTCCTCCTGAAGATCAGCGGAGAAAGTTTCTGCCGTGACGGTGAATCGGGCATCAGTATGTCTGAAGTCACCAGTATCGCAGAACAGATCCGTGACGTGATGAAATCCGGAGTGGAGTTGGCTATTGTGTGCGGCGGTGGGAATATTCTGCGAGGTAAGGACTTTGCCGAAGTCAGCAACACCATTATCCCCTCCACTGCTCACTACATGGGTATGCTGGCAACGGTGATCAATGCCCTTGCATTACAGGATGCGTTGGAATCGGCGGGAGTCCCCACGCGTGTTCAAAGCGCAATTCGCATGGAAGGTGTTGCGGAACCATTCATTCGGCGCCGCTGCATTCGGCATCTGGAAAAACATCGGGTCGTCATTCTGGCGGCAGGTACGGGCAGTCCGTTTGTGACCACCGACACAGCTGCTGCGCTGCGAGCCCGCGAAATCGATGCCAGCGTGGTCCTGAAAGCCACCAAAGTTGACGGCGTGTTCTCCGAAGATCCTGTCAGGAATCCGCACGCAATTCGTTACACGGAAATCAGCTACCAGGAAGTGCTCCGTCAGAACCTGCAGGTGATGGATGCTCAGGCTTTCCACCATTGCATGGAACACAAAATCCCAATCGTGATCTTCAACTACAAGAAGGTCGGCAACATCCGTCGTGTCATCGCCGGTGACGCCATTGGCACACGCGTCACCGCCGACGGTACTTCCGGCTCCGACTGATGTTTGGAGAACTCCGGACTTCATCTGCCCGCGAAGCACCTGGGATGCATGACCCGTTTTAGTGGCATTCAATCTCCAGCCTCGGCGACCCTGCCTTTCGGTAGGATCTGCTGCGATACAGAACCCAAGGATTGCCCACATTGCCGCAGCGCGCGGAATCCATAACAAATATCTTCGCGCTGTCATTCCCTCGCACAGGCCATCAAGACATGTCATCAGGTGGCCGAAAATGATCGTGTCGCATTAATGCGCTCAAAAAATGATCTTCGTGTGCGGGGAGCCACCCAATGCGTCTATTGTTGGACCACGTTTCTCGGCATATTCTGCCAGTTTGTATTGTTTGGATGTCGATCTGCCACGCGGTTGAACGTCCGGTACCGAATGAATTGAATTCAGCCGTTGAAGAGCCGCTGGTCGATCTTCCCGAAGTCGAAACAGTATCACCATTTCGTTCAGTCTCGAAACAGCGGAACCTGAGCCCATCAACGAGTCAGGACACACTGGCTCAACTCGTGGAAGACGCGATCGCTTCAACACGTCGCCGACTCCTTTCCACGGAAATCAATACGCCATGGCAAGTGATGCATGGCCTGCTGGCTTTACGTCGTGAATTCGACGTCCGGCAGAATGGTGAGATTGTTTCAGGACTTGACTGGGTGTCATCCGGTCCCATGTTCGAAGGCGAACCCTGGTTCGAAAAAACTCCGTACGGCGGACGAGCTCACCCATATAGCCGTCCCTGGGCGTTCGAAGGGCATGCCAATCAGTTTCTGGCCATTCTTTCGATGTCGGCTCTGCCATTGAATCATCAATTCCAGACCCCGAAGGGACCAATCACGATCGCTGACATGCTCGAGCATGCCCAAAAGACCATCAGCCCCAAAGACGAACCGACCTGGACACTGTGGGCACTGAGCCGCTACCTGCCGCCGGACGCCGCCTGGCGTACCACCTACGGGGAAAACTGGAGCATTGAACGCCTCGTTGCTGCGCAAACGGCCAAACCACTGCAGGGTACAGCATGCGGAGGCACTCACGGGATGTTCGCCCTGGCCCACGCACGGAACGTTTATCTGCGCACGGGCAAACCAGTGCGAGGCGTCTGGCTGGAAGCAGAATACAAGATTCGCCGTCTGATCAACACAGCTCGTGTCCAGCAAAACAGTAACGGCATGCTCTCCAGCAACTATTTTCGTGGTCGGGAATATAAGCGTGATTTTAACAAGCGATTGGCCAGCGCTGGGCATATTCTGGAGTTCCTGATGATGGCTCTGCCGCAGGACCAGCTCCAGGAAATCTGGGTAAGACGCGCGATCCACACGACCGCCGAGGATCTGCTGAAAAACCGCAAATCCGAAGTCCGCTGTTCCCCGCTGTACCACGCAGTGAATGCCCTGAAGATCTTCCTGGATCGCGTCAGTCCGCAACAGCCGCCGGAAGTTGCCAGCACCACGGAGACTCAGGACGCCCTGAAACCGCTGGACGACACAACTGCAGAGAGTCTAAAGAGTTTCCCTGCCACAAGCATTTCCGAGGCCAGACCCTTGATACCTCAGGCTGATACTCCAGCACTTTCCGGCACCGCAGCACCAAAAGCAGGGGGGAAAAAAGACACGGAGACGCCGTCAGCCGCCGCCGACACTGCGGCAGCACCGGTTGCCGGCAGCACACCTTCGGATGAGCGCCGGGAGAAGTCCTCGAAGAACGTCGAATCCAGGCCGAGGACAAACGAGCGGAAACCGAAGCTGCCAGACAAAAATGGTGCCGAGGAGGTGAACCCCGGGGATAACAACCGTGCAGATGATTCGCGGACTTCACAGAAGTCGGAGCAGGCAGAAGATGAGTCAGAGGAAGTCGGTGGCAGCTAAGCAGTTACCTGCCAGCGGTCGTGTACCGCACCCGCGCCGCTTCAATTTGCAGGATCCTCCTCTTCTTCGATTGTTCTGTGTTTCCCGTAAAACTGTGACAGATCGATTCCGCCCTTGTTTTCCATTTCCAGCAATTTGAGCCGCTGCTCAATTCGCATGAGGCGGCTTTCCACAACAGGTGAGATGCGTTCCGCTTGGACTTTCTTTGCGATTGGCACCCTCGGATAATTTAGCTGTCGCTGCAGAGCAGCAAAGAAGTACATCGGATCACGCCCGATATTTGCCTGAGCGATCCGGCCGGTCTGACGGCCAAACAGGACAGGTCTGTCGTGTACGACAGCGTCTGCAGTCGTCCGTGACGACTGCCGCAGGTCATCACGTTCAGAAACGAGGTAGACGAGCTCCGCCAGGTCACGGGCCCCCAACTGCGGCGTCAAATACTGAAACCACCGTTTCCAGCCGGCGTCGTAGATCGCGTCATCTGCCATTGCAACCAGTCCGCTGTGATAACCCAGCCGATTGCGAGCAATACATTCCAGCTGGAACATGAACAGTCCGGCCGGCGATACGTCCGCCACACGATAACGAGCTTCCCGCTCCAGGATCTGTAGTGCAGACGTGTTCTCAAATCGCGACCGGTCATCTTCGGACTGCTCAATCACGAATATCTGAAAGGACGAAAAATAATGAGACATGCGCTTCATGGCAGTACCTATTCGGCCACTGTGCATGAATTCTGTCCGCAGGATGTCAACAGCCATTGGCAGTTGACAACTGTGCAGTAGCTCCTCCTGAATTATTTTCAGGATTTCCTGCGAGGGGACGTTATCGTGCAATCGTTCTCGGTACGTCCGGAAGAAGTACTCCTGTTCGATGTACTCCTCGCGTGGCAGCTGGTTTGAAGTTGTCATCAGATGCCTTTCGCACAACGATTCCACATCAACCGGACGGACGGCGGCATCCCGTGCTCTACAATGTCCGCGACGAAATTTCATCCTTCGTGAAGCTGTGCTCCATTCGGGCACCCAATTGACTCACGATTCTCGCGGCGGCATGTGATGCCAGGTGACCGGCATCCTTCCATGTTAAGCCATTGGTGATTCCGTAGAGCAGCGCTCCGGCGAACATGTCACCGGCGCCGGTGGTGTCGATCGCGTCCACGGCAACGCCTTCAATTGGTATCAGTTTACCGTCGTGCATTAACAGCGATCCATTCGCACCCAGCGTCAGAGCAACATTTTCTGTATGTCGATGAATCTCCCGAGCGCACTCCACCGGGTCGTCCATCTGAGTCAAACTCTTTGCTTCTTCTTCGTTGCAAAATAACAAATCGACCGGTCCTTCAATCAGACTCATGATTTCATTTCGATGCATATTCACCAGAAACGGATCCGATGCTGTGAATGCGATCCTGACATTGTGCGCATTCGCCACTTCAATGGCCTTGTATGCGGCCGCCTTTGGTGAGTCACTGGTCAACAGATAACCTTCGATGTAAACATACTTCGAATTGGCTATCAAATCTTCGTCGACATCCGCTTCGGTGAGCGTGCCGGAAACTGCCAGATTGGTGAGCATCGTACGCTGCGCATCATTCGTGATCAGGATTGTACTGGTGCCTGTATGCCCAACTGTCGCGGGAGGCACCTCAATCGTAACTCCCTGCTTTCGCATATCGTCGAGAAAGAACCGGCCTGTTTCGTCGTTGGCGACTTTACCGGCATAGGCCGCCCGCCCTCCCAGATTCGCGATCGCGATGACCGTGTTAGCTGCCGAACCACCCGCACATCGATTCAGTGGCACACCGTCCAGCGACTGCAACACCACGCACTGCTGATGGTCGTCAACAAGTGTCATGATGCTCTTTTCAAATCCGGCTGCCTGCAACTGATCATCGCTGACCTGGGCCTGAATATCGACCAGAGCATTGCCGATTCCGAAGACGTCAAATGTCATGAGTACCTGCCTGAGTGAGCCGGAAACAGGGAACTATTCGGTTACCGGGCCCCGATTTACTGACGGATTTGCGCGGAGGATAGCGAATTACAACAAGTGGACCCAGTCGATCATCTGGAGTCATCTCGCAAACATCGCGTTGAATTTCAGACCCACTGCACTAGGATTCAGCATCTACGACTCCCCACAATTGGCGTCATCCTGGGCCAAAGGAAAAAAAGGAATTTGTATGATGACCATCGATCATGCTGCTCGCGCGGCCGAATACCTTCCTGCGATTGAAGCCGAAAACCCGAGCAGCAGCCAATCCGGAACGACACCGGGCAGTTTTTCCCGTGCGGCACAGATCGCTCGGGGACGGGCCGGAGCACTGACCTACGCATCACCCGACACTCCCGGCATGCCCGCTCCGTCGAATCAGACCGCCTGGGACTTCATGCCGGACGACTGGAGTCTGCGACCCGGATTCGAAAACAACCACGAATTCGCCGATGCCTGGCAGCCGCCGTCGGATTTTACACCCGTCACGCAGCTGGAATCCGCCCGACGAGGCATCATCACGCCGGAAATGCAACGAGTCGCCGAACGGGAAACACACCTGACACCTGACCAGGTACGCGATGAGGTCGCCGCGGGCCGTATGGTGATTCCGGCTAATATACAGCACCTGAAATACCAGCTTGACCCCATGGCCATTGGCCGAGCCTCACGGACGAAGGTCAATGCCAACCTGGGTGCATCGCCTGTGTCGTCGGGCACGGACGAAGAAGTCGAAAAAATGAGGTGGTCAGAACGCTGGGGAGCAGACACGGTTATGGATCTGTCCACGGGAGGAGACCTAGACGGCTGCCGTGAAGCCATCGTCCGGAACAGCAGCACGCCTGTCGGAACCGTACCGATCTATTCCATGATCATCAATCGCAGATTAGAGGAACTTGATCGAGACATTATTCTCTGCGCACTTGAACATCAGGCGCAGCAGGGTGTTGACTATTTCACCATCCACGCCGGGGTCCTTCAGGAACATCTGTCACTGATCAGGGAACGTCTGATCGGAATTGTAAGTCGTGGGGGGGCGCTTCTGGCCAAATGGATGATTCATCACGACCAGCAAAATCCTATGTTCTCACTGTGGGAAGACATTTGCGATGTGATGCGACGATACGATGTCACCTTCAGCATCGGAGATGGCCTGCGTCCTGGCGGGCTGGCTGATGCTACGGACGAAGCGCAGCTGGCTGAACTGTCAACACTTGGCGAACTGACTGAACGCGCATGGAGAAAAGGCGTTCAGGTGATGGTCGAAGGTCCGGGCCACGTGCCGCTGGACCAGATTGAGTTCAATATGAAACTGCAACGTCGACTGTGCCACGGAGCTCCGTTTTATGTGCTCGGCCCGCTGGTCACTGATATCTTTCCGGGTTACGACCACATCACCAGCTGTATTGGCGCCACCAATGCAGCGTGGCACGGGGCCAGCATGCTCTGTTACGTGACACCCAAAGAACACCTTGGGCTGCCCAAGAAAGACGATGTGAAACAGGGCTGCATCGCCTACAAAATTGCCGCTCATTCAGCCGACGTGGCGCTGGGCATTCCGGGCACACGGGATCGAGACGACGACCTGACACGTGCTCGAGCTGCCCTGAACTGGGAAAAGCATTTCGAGTTGAGCTTTGATCCGGACACGGCGCGGGCCTACCACGACGAAGATCTTGACGTTGACACGGATTTTTGCGCCATGTGCGGTCATGACTGGTGCAGCGTCCGCATCAGTCGGGAAATTGTGGAATTCGCCAGTGGCAAAGACGAGCGCTACCAATGGGACAGGGCGCAGGTGTCAGATGCCCTGACTCCGGATCAGCAGGAGATCCTCAAAAAGCGAGGCACTTTGTCACCGGAAGAGATTCATCGCCTGGCCGGCAAGACACGCAAGAGCGTCGGAGCCGACGACGGTCAGGCCGCCTGCCACAGTGACCTGGCGGACACGGACAAAGCCCAGGAAATTCAGCTGGTCGAACTGGATGTCCCTGCGCCGTAGTGTTGTTCATCAGACAAACGTGACCCGGGATCTGCCGTTTCGGGTTGCACAGCATGGTTGGAGCTACCCGCGTTACGACGGTCGGGCTGCCGTGAACGACACTCAGCTGCGCGATCGCATTGGCATTCAACTTGCGTGCTGTTACCAACAGATCCTGCCGGTAGACGTTCTGTATCGGTCTGTGAACCGCAAACTGATGTTCGCGCAGCCCTGCTCTGCGAACTAAGGTTCACTGTGCGGACCGGTGTTCAGCAGCTGTGGCGGCCAATTCAACCAAATGCGTGTATTGATTGTGGGAATTCTGTGCTTTATCGCCGCGATCAGCGGGGTGAGTCTGCTTGCAGGTTGCAGTCTGACGGGACGAGAGCGGCTGGAAGCCAGTCTGCGCCGGCACGAAGCCAGTATCCGGGACCTGACGCAACAGCTGTCGGACCAGCAACAACTGCTCTGCGATCAGGAGAACGAGTTACAGGTACTCCAACAGCCGTGGATTGCTTCGCCATTTCACAGCACCACATCTTCCAGAAACCTGGAATCGGTTGTTGCTTGGGGATCGGTTCATCAGCTGAGAATTCATTCACTCGCATCCGGTGTGCTCAGATCATCAGATGATGAGCTGACACTGAACGCTGTTATTCAGCCCATTGACCGAGACAGGGAGGTCATCAAGGTTGCGGGGGAACTGACGATTGAGGTTCGGCGCCCCGGTGACGCATCATTGCTGGCGGAGAAACACATGACCTCTCTGGAAAGTCGCAGCGCGTGGAACAACGGGATGATCGCAAGAGGGTTCCAGGTGGCAATCCCGCTGGACCCGCACTTGCAGTTGAACAACCGGGTGCTGGTCACTGCCACGCTGAATCTGGACGGCGATCGCAGTTTTGAAGCCACCCGGCTGATCCGCGTGCCAAGATAGATGGCAGAGTTCAAACTCAGGTTGTTCTTTCGGGCAACGCCGTGACAGTTCTTTAACAGCAGGCCGGACTATGAGTCAACTGTTGCACCGTCCGGCAGCACCCGTGTTCCTGTGATGTAAACGTTTGGTCCAAGTTTGCAGCCCGTACCGATATAAGCGCCCCGGTCAATAACAGTTCCCGGCCGAATGATTGTGTCCTGGCCAATCTCGACGCCGTGATCAATCGAAGTCTGTAATGGATCTTCGATCGTTACACCATTGCGCATGAACTCTGACAGAATGCATTGCTGGATGTGTCGCCGAACTTCTGCCAGCTGAAGACGATTATTGACTCCGATGGCCTCTTCAGTCGTTAAACTGCAGCTGGCAGACACATGGTGACCATCATCCATGAGAATCCGAGGGCAGTCGGTCAGATAATATTCCGCCTGAACGTTATTCGTTTTCAGCTTTCGCAATGATTCAAGCAGCAAGCGGGTGTTGAATACATAGCAGCCCGTGTTAATTTCGGTGATCTTTAACTCATCTTCAGATGCATCTTTGTGCTCACGAATACAGACGAATCCACGCTGTGCGTCCCGCACAATTCGGCCAAGCCCCTCGTTGTTACCGGTATCTGCAGTGCCAATCACGCCGGTTGCTGAATTCTGCTGCTGATGATTCAGCAGTGCCACCAGTGACGATCCACGCAACAGCGGCGTGTCTCCGGCAAGTACCAGCACGGAACCGTTGTGTCCGGTGAGTTCGGCTTCGCACATCATTACGGCATGACCGGTGCCATTTTGCTCCACCTGCTCCGCAAACACGACATCAGACCGACCGGACAGCGCGTTGCGAACCATGTCGGCTTTGTGTCCGACAACGACCACGAGTTTTTCCACACCTGCCGCACGCGCGGCGTTGAGCACATAGTCAATCATCAATTGACCACAGATCCGATGCAGAACTTTGGGTGTCTCGGATTTCATCCGAGTACTCTTACCGGCTGCCAGAACCACTGCGACGGGAGCAGACATGAACTTGCTTTCACAATTTCAAAGCATCATGCCCGATCATCCAGATCGGCGCATCATCACTCTACAACTGCACACCCCGGCTGCTGAGAACGTTCACTGTCAAAGAATCGCTGCCTAATATCTCCAGCCGACACGTGTGATATACGACGTGTCCACGGACACATCCGGGTTACTCCCAAAATCGATGTCACGATCGAGGATCAAGCCACCTTCGAAGAACCAGCGATAGAATCCGGCATCCATCTGTAAGCCCAGCGTCAGCTGCCAGTCTTCGAATTCCACTTCATCTCGAACGGGGCCCGCAGGTGTGGTGACATCAATTTCATACGATTCCACGTTGTATTTGGCACGAAAATAGATCCATTTCGACCACCAGGGCTCATTGCCGACAAACAGTCGAATTTCTGACTCCGGCAACATCAGTCGGCATTCCCAATAATCATCTCGATACACCCAGCCTGCATATGGGACGACTCGATCCTCTACACGGTCCCAGTACATTGCCCCCATCCCAAATGTCCATCCAGGATTCAGCGGCCACCAGATAATTCCTCGACCATCCAGCTGAAACGCTGTCGACGATGCGGAGTCGTTGAAGTCGGTATTGATGGATGGTGTGATTCCCAGGCTGATGCTGTATGGCCCTGCCTGCGGGTTAGACAGTTCGAAGTCCATCCCCAAATGGAAGGCACTTCCTGAAAGCCCGACCGTTGGTATGGCCGGCGGTCCGACGGCGCCGGGGCCATCCCAGGTCCGCGAACGAAACTCTCCCGTTTTCTTCAAAATCCATCCTGGCACGAATGGTCTCGTCAGCGTCAGATCATAGTCCACTCCCAGTTCCTCATATTCGCCGGCCGCTCCGCCACCTGAAACTTCGGCGTCTGGAATCAGATGAATATCCAGTCGCTGTTCCCAGCCGAACCGATACGGACGTCCGCCATTCGTGCCAAATGTACTGAATCCGCCGACACCGGCAGGCCCTGCGACAGGGCCACTAAACGGTTGAATGGCCGAAGGGGCGGGGAGATATGGCTGGGCTGTACCGCCGTGCAGAAACGGATCCGAAATGATTGGCGGCGAAAAAGCATTCCACGTCGTGGGATCGGGCAATCCGAGTCCCGGATCACCGCCGAGGTCATCAGCGGTTTCTGGCGGACGATTACCGGACTGCGGCATTTCAGTTGCATCGGGTGGGACAGGGATTCCCTTGTCGGATTGAGCACGAATGATGGTGCTGTCGCTGATTAGTGGCCGAAACCACGTAAGCTGAGCTGGACGAGTCGGTCGACCACGGAGTCGGGACAGATTGTTCAGAGAAAAACGATATCCGGACGCCGGCTCGTCGGCCTGTACACCAAAAAACACACCATTGGCGATCAGGGCTGCGGACAACCACACATGAGGTGATTTCACGAGAACACCTGTCTGAATTTAAAGAGAGGGAAGCGGAGATCAGAACTCCGATATTGTCGAGATAGGCCGTTGAGAAAGATGGCGGAGCATCTCAACTTGAGAGGATGTCGCTGGATTCTGAAGAATCCCGGAAGATGGTCAACATCAAGTCGGAAGAGCGACGCAGGGTTTGCCGTTCACCAGCTCACAACTGCATGTCGAGAAAGGTACGACCGGCTGATACTGCCGAATCCATCCGCCCGCCCGCTGCATCCGCTGTTTCCGATCCCGGTGTCGCCTCCAGGCTTCTGGGCAAATCGTGCTGAAATACTCGATTTGAGCCCGTGGGGTTGTGGGTTGCCTGTAGAGACGGACTTGCAGGTACGGGTGAACTCAGGACATGCAGCACTATTGACTCGTCGCAGACCACGTTATAATTGGACATATTCGAATTGAACTCGCCGTTTCGAGGCATTCCGTCAGTCATGACTGACCGATCACTCCTGTCGTCTACGTATTTCGAACGGACAGCCAGCCTGTGTCTGCTTGTTGTTTTGGTCTCCGGCGTACACACGTCTTCCTTTGCTGCGGACAACATTTTATTCAATCGTGATATACGCCCTATTCTTTCTGATAAATGCTACGTTTGTCATGGTCCGGGCGCGGAACAACGTCAGGCTGATCTGCGGCTGGATTTGGAAGACGCTGCCAAACAATTTGCAATCGTTCCTGGCAAACCAGGACAGAGTGAACTGGTCCGTCGCATTTTTTCGGATGATCCGGATGAACGAATGCCGCCGACTGACTCAAAACTGGAACTGACTCCACGGGAACGGGGTGTCCTGCGGGAGTGGATTCAACAGGGTGCTCCGTGGGATCAGCACTGGGCATTTTTTCCGCTTCAGTCTTCTTCGCCTCCTGACATCCGGCAATCGCAATGGCCTCGCAACGCTATCGACCACTTCGTCCTCAGGAATCTGGAAGAGCAGTCGTCCACGCCGTCGCAGGAAGCCACCAAGGAGTCTCTGCTGCGACGGGTTTCCTTTGATCTCACTGGACTGCCACCGTTGCTCAGCGAGATCGATGAGTTCGTCGCGGACGATGCTCCGGACGCTTGGTCGAACCTGATCGACCGTCTGCTTGGGTCGGAGCACTACGGCGAACGCATGGCATCAGTCTGGCTGGATCTCGCTCGTTACAGCGACACCTTCGGCTATCAGGTCGACCGGGATCGTCTCGTCTGGCCTTGGCGAGACTGGGTTATCCGAGCCTTCAACAGCAACATGTCGTACAGCGAATTCATTACAAAACAAGTCGCTGGAGATCTGCTGCCGGATGCCGGTGACGACGACATCATTGCCACGACTTTTAACCGACTGCATCCTCAAAAGGTGGAAGGTGGCAGCACACCCGAAGAATTCCGCATCGAATACGTCTCGGATCGAACGCAAACATTTGCCACCGCGTTCCTCGGACTCACGATGGAATGCTGTCGGTGCCACGACCACAAATACGACCCCATCACGCAACAGGAGTATTATCAGCTCACTGCCTTCTTCGACAATATTGACGAGGCCGGCCTCTACTCCTACCACACGCGTGCAACTCCAACACCAACTCTCCTGCTGCTGGACGAGTGCAGCAAGGACCAGTTGCGTTCGATCAATGACAAAATCGTCGAGGCCAAACGGCACCTTGCCGGAACGACGTCCGGAGTAGAGTCGGAATTCGAACAGTGGCTGACCTCAGGCCGCGGCTCTCTGGTGGTCGATCCTGCAGCAATGATTCCCGACCGACTGCTGTACATGGATTTTGAATGCGCGCCCGGCGGTGAAAACCTGCACGTGAAGGGCAAAATCGGCAAAGGCATTCGCTTCAGTGGCGACGATGCAGCTGGCACGGACATCGGTCAGTTCAACCGCAGCCAGCCATTCACTATCGCCCTGTGGCTGAACACTCCGGACCACAAAGAACGAGCGGTCGTGTGGCACTGTTCGCAGGGCTGGACTGATGCCGGGAGTCGAGGTTACCAGCTGTTGATCAAGGACGGTCGTCTTCATGCATCATTGATTCACTTCTGGCCAGGCAACGCGATCAGTATTGCCACCACAGCTCCATTGTCCATTCAGGAATGGCATCACGTCACGGTACGCTACGATGGGTCCAGCCAAGCAGCAGGGATTTCGATCTTCATCGACGGGATACCAGCCGCCACGCAGATCATCCGAGACAATCTGTACAAAGAAATCACCGGCGGCAAACAAAATCTGGCCCTCGGAGAACGCAGTCGTGATCGAGGCTTCACCAATGGCATGGCCGATGAACTGACAGTCTTCGATCGACAGTTGACTCCCATTGAGGTGGCTCAGCTGGCAGATAGTTTCAGTCTGGCGACTGCTTTGCGAACGCTGCCATCAGAACTCTCTCCATATCAAACGCGGCAACTCTTCGACTATTTCCTCTCCAACGTTCATACCGAATACCGTGACCAGTTGGCGACGCTCTACGAGACCCGCAATGAGCACAGTGAAGCCGTCGAAGATGTCCAGGAAATCATGGTCATGAGGGAAATGGACCAGCCACGACCGACCTATTTCCTGGATCGAGGAGCCTATGACGCCCGACGAAATATCCTTTCCGCTCATACGCCCGGCGTCCTGTCAGCGTCTGGCGGCGCTGAGCCGAGGAATCGACTGGGACTCGCTCGATGGCTCACGTCACCCCAAAACCCACTCACCGCCCGTGTCGCAGTCAATCACTACTGGCAAATGGTGTTCGGGCAGGGACTTGTCCGTACACCGGAGGACTTCGGCAGTCAGGGCAGCCCCCCCACTCATCCAAAACTGCTGGACTGGCTGGCGGTGGATTTCATGCAGCACGGCTGGGACGTCAAGCGACTGATCAAACAGATTGCTATGTCGGCCACCTATCGACAATCATCATCAGCCTCCGCTGATCAGACTGCTCGTGATCCGAATAACCTCTGGTTGGGACGATTTCCTTCTTACCGTCTGCCGGCCGAAATGCTGAGAGATAACGCGCTGGCTGTCAGTGGACTGCTCGTCGACCGTCTGGGAGGCCCGCCGGCCAAACCGTACGAGGTCGAAGTTTCATTCAAACCGACCGACCGTGACAAAGGAGACGGCCTGTATCGCCGCAGCGTGTATACTTACTGGAAACGTACCGGTCCGGCTCCTGTAATGATGGTACTGGATGCAGTAAAACGCGACGTGTGTCGAGTCAACCGAGAACGCACGACGTCGCCACTGGAAGCATTTGTGCTTATGAACGGCCCGCAGTTCGTCGAAGCTTCGCGAGCCGTGGCGGAACGACTGCTGACGCTGCACAAATCACCGCAGCAGGCGCTGCCTGATCTGTTTCGAACCCTCACCAGTCGCCGGGCTACGGACAGCGAACATAAAGTCATCGCAGACTTACTCAGGGATCAGCTGGAGTATTTCGGGAACGATATCGAACGAGGCAGGGCTTATCTGTCGGTTGGAGACCACCCGGCGAACTCAGAACTCGATCCAAACTCTCTGGCCGCTCTGACGGCCGTCGCAAATGCTCTGTTCAGTTACGACGAGTGTCTTATCAAACGATAGCAGAATGTTCCTCGTCTGCAGGCGGATTTCAGTGAGATCCGGCTGTGTCTCGGTGTCGCTTACAACCTGATAAATCTATCGGAAGGACCTGTGAACACATCTGTCAAACATTTCCCTCCCAACCGCCGCAGCTGGCTGAAATCCTTTGCCGCCGGACTGGGCTCTTTCGCACTTGCTGATCTGATGAATCCGCATCCTGCCAATGCGTTACTGCCTGGCGCCGTTCAGCAGGAACCGCGCGCCAGGCGAATCATCTGGTTGTTTCAATCGGGCGGTCCATCACAGCTGGATCTGTTCGACCACAAACCACTTTTGAACACACGACACGGAACTCAGCTGCCCGCAGAAGTGCGCATGGGTCAGAGACTCACCGCCATGTCCGGCAATCAGTCAAGTCTGCCGCTGGCCGGATCGCCGTTCAAATTCAGACCCCACGGAGACAGTGGGAATGTGATGTGCGAACTGCTGCCGCATACCGCAGAGGTCGCGGATGAACTTTGCATAATTCGTTCGATGCAGACCGAAGCGATCAACCACGGTCCAGGCGTCACGTACATGCAAACCGGATCTCAGTTCCCCGGCCGACCCAGCATGGGGGCATGGCTGGACTACGGGCTCGGCAGTGAAAACAATGAACTTCCGTCGTTCGTTGTGATGGTTACCAAAGGAAAAGGTGGCCAGCCGTTACTGTCTCGTCTGTGGGGCAGTGGCTTTCTGCCGTCGCGGCATCAGGGAGTCCGTTTTCGGTCCGGCGATGATCCCGTTCTGTATCTGGGCAACCCGAGCGGCATTGACGCTGCCAGCAAACGGTCCATGCTGGATGCATTACAGCAGCTGCACAAACTCAAATTAACTGCTTCTGCCGACCCATTAATCGAAACACGAATCGCGCAGCACGAACTTGCTTTTCGTATGCAGCAGTCGATCCCCGAAGCAACGGATGTTTCGTCTGAATCTGATCATATCTTCGACTTGTATGGTGAGGATGCGCGCAATCCTGGATCGTACGCGGCAAACTGTCTGATGGCGCGACGACTGGCCGAACGAGGTGTCCGATTTATACAATTGTATCACCCTGGCTGGGATCAACATGGCGGACTTCGGGACGGTCTGACCGGACAATGTCGGCAGACTGATCAGGCATCGGCCGCGCTGGTGATGGACCTCAAACAACGTGGTCTGCTTGACGACACGCTCGTCATCTGGGGAGGCGAGTTCGGCCGCACCAATTACTGCCAGGGGAAACTCACGGCAACCAGCTTTGGCCGAGACCATCATCCTCGCTGTTTTTCTATTTGGATGGCCGGCGGCGGCATCAAACCAGGAATGACCTACGGAGTCACCGACCCGTGGGGCTACAGCGTGGCAGAGAACGGTGTTCACATCCACGATCTTCATGCCACCGTGCTCCAGCTCATGGGCATCGACCACGAGCGTTTGACCTTTCGTTACCAGGGCCGCCGCTTTCGACTGACTGACGTCCATGGAAATATCGTCAATGATCTCATGGCGTAATGCACTGGACACGCTCACCCGTCAAAGGCGAGAATCGCCAACTGTCGCAATTTCAGAGGTTCTGTTCTTCTGGAGACTGGCCTGTGTTCAATTCGCTCCGGATATACGGCTGTCTGATCCTGCTCACGTCGCTGGTGACAGCGGCTGACAAATCACAAAAGGTTTCGTCTGATACACTCCAAAATGACCAGCTGGCAGTCAGCGGCCGATATGATCGCTTCGAACGGCTGCTGTCTCAAATGGCCGATATTCTGGGTCGCGAAGAGCCCCACCGAGTGGAATTACTGCGGCGAGCGATCAGCAAAGGCCGTGAAAAAGCAATCAGCATCCAGCTGGGTCAAATTGCCGATGACCTGAGTCAGGATAACCTCGGTAAGGCACTCGAACTGCAGGAAGAAGTTCTGGAGTCCCTGGCAGATCTGCTGCGGTTGCTGCAAAGTGAGGATCGGCGCAGCGAACTGGAAAAAGAGCGTGAGCGACTCAACAGCCTGTTGAAAGATGTCAGCAACACGCTGAGTGAGCAAAAGTCGGCTCGCGCCAGCACTCAGAACTCTTCTGCTCCCTCTTCGTCTGCCCCGAATCAACAGAAAGCAATTGAACGAGCCACTAAGATCCTTGACGAAATCAAGGCTCACGATGGGCAGGCCGAAAATGCGGCCGATGGCGAGTCAACTGATACGGACGATGAGAAGTCGAGCAACCGGTCCGGTGACGATTCAGACACTCAACCCGGGAAATCGGCGGAGTCATCGTCGTCGGACAACGATCAGTCGAAGCCGGACGCCGAAAGCAATAAATCAGACACAGAGGCCGGGGAGAGCAAATCAAAAGGCTCTCAGTCGCGGAACCCGGATGCTGATGAGACCCCGCAGCAACATTCAAAGGACGGATCCTTTGGCCAACATAGCCAGTCGGGTCGGAAGAAATCAAAGTCACAGAATTCACAGTCCCCCCAGCAGAATGGCGAATCGGAGAGCCGGCAGACTCCGGGTAAAGACCAGGTTTTCAGGGCCCGCCAGATGATGCAGGAATCTCTCGAACAACTGCAGAAGCAACTGCGTGACAAAGCTCTTGAGAAGCAGGATGGAGTCATTGAAGAATTACAAAAGGCGGTCGAAGAACTGCAAAAGAAATTGTTGCAGCTTCGTGAAGAAGAAAAGGAATTGATTTTGGCTTCGCTGGAAGCGCGTTTCCAGCGAATGCTCAGTATGCAGATTCAAATCTACGATGATACAGTTGACCTCAATACCACCCCGGTGGACGACTGGCTGGATACAATGTTCGCTCGCAGTCGGGAAGTGGCTCAGCAACAGGCGGAGTTGCAGGTTTTGTGCGAACAGACAATGGGGCTGCTAAAGGAAGATGGTACGTCCGTGGCCATCGTGCTTTCTGTCGAAGACATTTTCACTGACATGCACACGATTGCCAGCCGCCTTCGGGAATCGAAAGTGGGCACACTCACACAGTCGCTGGAAACCGATATTATCGAAGCTCTGAAAGAATTGATTGAAGCCACTCAGCGTGAAATGCAGGACATGAAGTCCGAAGAACATCAGCAGCAGACGCAGTCCGGAGAACAAAAGGAACCGCCACTGGTGCAGCTCATGGCGGAAATCAAAATACTCCGATCTCTGCAGCTACGGGTCAACCGTCGAACCCAGCGCATCGACAGACTCATGGCAGAGCACCCTGAGACCGATCTGATCAGCCAGCTGAAGGAACTCACCTCCCGGCAGCAACGACTTGCCGAATCCACCGAAGAGCTGGCCGAACGAATATCGCGCTAACTCGCGGCCGACAGTAACAATCCTGTGATTCAGGCCAACCAAGACCGAACATGTCAGTCAAACTCTCTGTGCCTTCTACGCGGGCCGGAACAAGGTGGCCGGAGGAGGGAATCGGGCGCCGAGCTGATTGCCGTTTGGCTTTTACCTTGAGACTCCACATGACCTCTCACCTGCCCTTCGGGCATCCTCTTTCCTGACAAGGGAAGAAAAACCTCTTGATCGGCAGGTACTGTCGGGATCATTCAATGTACTGCCTGCATTCAAACCACAATCCTTTTGTCAGTCAAATGCCATGAAACGCTTTCTGCACAAATTGCTTGGTGACAAAGGAGAGCGCAAAGCGGTGCAGTTTCTCAGGAAACAAGGCTATCGGATTCTGGCCCGCCAGCATCTGGAACGCTTTGGTGAAGTCGACATCATCGCCCTCGATGGCCAGCAGATTGTTTTCGTCGAAGTCAAAACCCGCCGCAGCACCAAAGCCGGCCAGCCATTCGAATCGGTCGACCGGGCCAAGCAAAAGAAGATCGCCCAGGCTGCCCTGGCCTGGCTCAAGTCCCGTCGTCGTCTCAGCCAGTCCTGCCGCTTTGACGTTATCTCAATCGTCTGGGAGTCGCAAAGTGGTGCTCCAAAAATTGACCACTTCAAACACGCATTTGAGGCTCCAGGCAGGGGACAGATTTACGGGTAATCCCACACACGCATCGGAATTCCCAGCTGACTCTGAACCACAGCACATTTCGTACGGCTGTCAGTGCCCGGCAGCTTAACCGCGAATCCATCAGATATCTTTGAAACCGCTGTGGTGATTTTCGCCAATTTGTCGTGGTGGTCGATGGTGGAATATCGGCACAGTTCCTGAAGCGACACTTGTGGGAAAATCATCGCGCGATGCGCGTGCTGATCCGCGAAGGCGAAGTCGTTAACAAAAAACAATCATCCTGACATCGTGAGATTGCGGGGTTGGGGCCGCACTCCACAGGGTGCTAAGTTTGTTGTGATGGAGTGGACCAACGGAATCACTCTTTGGCAATGGAGACAGCCCGGTCGACGGTCACTGAAAGGTGTCATCGATTGTGGCCTGATAATCTGTCGTGCAATGGCTGCGGCACATCAGGTCGGTATCATTCACGGTGACCTCACGCCGAATGATCTGTTGCGCGAGAAAGCCAATCGCTATGTACTGACCCACTTTGGGTTCAGTTAGGTCGTGGGGCTGCCAGTTCCTGAAACAATCGGAGGCATCCTGAATTTCCTGCTGGATGGCTATCTGCCAATCACGGGACGAAATCTGCCGGAGGTCGTTGCTGCGACACTGTCAGTGTCAACGATCGCACCGGTCACTCAGCTGAGGTCCCGCGTCCGAGGTGATCTGAGCCAGCTGACTCAACATTGTCACAGAAACAAACATCCAATTTTCCGGTGACAATCCGTGACGTTCAGCGTGTGTTGCAGGGGATCACTCGACTCCATGCAATGCCACAATAATTCGTCGTGGTCGGAAACTGTGCATTGTGCTACGCTGAGCCGCAGTCATCAACGCACACGATCGGCATTCTGACCATGCTTATCCTGCAACTCATCATGCTGTTACTGACAGCGATCGATGTCCAGGTAGACCTGCTGGACGGGAATTCCGTCACCGGGTCTCTCACGGCACTCGGTGCTGAAGAACTCACGCTGCTGCAGAATGAGCAATCAAAAACGATCGCACTTGCCGAAGTCATATCCGTCACCAGCAATCGTCAGAAGCCAGAATCATCCGGTGACAGTCAGGGACACATTGTTCTGGTTGACGGTTCACAAATCGTCTGCAAATTCAACCACCTCACAGCCAGACAACTCAGCGTCCAATCGTCCGTGCGGGGGCCGTTGGTGATTCCTCGTTCCATCGTGCGAGCGATTCGGCTGTCGGCGGTCAACCTGGAATGGGTAAAGGAATGGCGAGCGTTCCTGCAGCGCAACAACGCAGAAGATATGCTGATCCTGACAAAACGCGACGGATCGGGACTCGATTTCTACAGCGGAGTCATCAGTGCGACGTCAGAAGACAAAGTCGATTTTGTTCTCGACGGCGATACTGTACCCGTGTCACGGACTCGGATCTATGGCCTGATTTTTGCCGCAGCTGAACCGGAATCAAACGGCACCATCGCGCTCCGGCTTTCCGACGGGTCTGAAATCATAATCCAGAAGGTGATCATGGAAGGTGATTCCCTGAAAGTGGAAACCTCCTGGAACCAGATGCTCACGGTTCGCCTGGCCAATGTCCAGAGTATTGACTTCAGCCGGGGTCGATTTCACTACCTGTCCGACCTGGACCCCGTGAAGGAAACTTACTCAGGAATCCATCCCAGGGGATCTCTGCTGGAAGAACTCCTGCGTGCCGACGATGTGCTGGGTAAAGAAACTCTCAGGCTTTGGAAATTGCACCGGGACAAAGTTCCGATGGGTCCGTTTGGCCCTCTGCCATTGACGTTACGTGGCAAAGTTTATGAAAAGGGAATCTGGCTGTTTCCACGTTGCCGCATTGACTATGCGCTGGACGGCGAATACTCCAGGTTCCAGACCATTGCCGGTGTCGACGATGAGGTGGCATTCAACTGCTCCAAGCCCGGCAGTCCCAGCAAAGTACAGCTCATGATCCTGGCAGACGGCGACGAATCATGGAAACAGCTGATTGAAGCCCCGGCAGATCCGGTCAGAATCAATCTGGACGTCAGCGGGATCCGCACACTGTCGATTCTTGTGGGCTTCGGTGATGACGACAGTGCCTGCGATTTCCTGGACCTTGCCGACGCCCGTCTGCTGGTCGTTCCATAGCTATGATGAACCATGTGATTCACATGACCATTGACCGAACAAACCGGCGGTTTCACATTGGTGTACTGGTCAACCTCCTGGGAACACTGATATTCGGCGTCGTTTCTGCGACCGCTGCACCTCGAGACACGCCCGCCTGGCAGCAACGTGAACAGGAACGTATTGCCGTTGTCCAGAGCATTTCGCCAACCGTTGTCTGTGTAATGCCACCCAATGGTCAGGGTGGCGGGTCCGGAGTGCTGACCTCCGCAGACGGATATTCAGTCACCAACTTTCACGTGATATCCGGTTCCGGCAATTTCCTCAAATGTGGACTCAATGATGGCCACGTCTACGACGCCGTAATCGCGGGGGTTGATCCAACTGGTGACGTGGCCATGATTCAGCTGCTCGGCCGCCCGGATTTTCCTTTCGCCGTAGTCGGCAACAGCGACGGAGTGCAGGTCGGTGACGAAGTCATGGCACTTGGGAATCCTTTTCTGCTGGCAGACGATTTCTCGCCGACTGTCACTTACGGCATCATCAGTGGAATTCATCGTTACCAGTATCCCGCCAATACCTTTCTGGAATACACGGACTGCATACAGATTGATGCCTCCATCAATCCTGGTAACTCCGGTGGTCCCCTGTTCGACATTCAGGGCCGCTGGATTGGAATCAATGGTCGAGCGTCCTTTGAGCAGCGTGGTCGAGTTAACGTAGGCGCCGCCTACGCAATTTCCACCAGGCAAATACAGTTGTTTCTCAGCCATCTCAAGTCCGGTCGCATTGTTGATCACGGTACGGCAGAATTTGCAGCTGAAACCGACACGACAGGCCGGGTGCTGGTCTCAGATGTTGTGGAGATCTCAGAAGCATGGCGTCGAGGTCTTCGTCCCGGTGATGAACTGGTTTCCTTTGCCGAACGAGCACTCACCAGTGCCAATGACTTCAAAAATGTTCTCGGCATCTTCCCCAGCGGAGCCAGAGTCAAACTGACTTACCGAAATCGTGACGGTCTGCAGTCAACTACGATTCGACTGCGACCATTGCATGAATTTCAACAGCTTCCGGCGTTGCCGGAAGAACGCAAAATCCCCAGTCCCGATGACCCGGAAGATGTTCTCAGAAACACAGAAGCCATGTCGCCGAAGGAATGGGCTCACCTGTTCGAATCGCGTGATGGATTCACCAACTACGCCTTCAATCGGCGGCACCAGGCACGCCTGCTCACGCCTCTCTTAAAACAGCTTGAATCGCACACACGCCTGTCCGACACATGGGAACTGTCTTTGTCTGCCGATAGTTCTGCTGAATCAATGAAGCTGGTGATTGCCCGTCAGGGCGCCGGACTCAACCAGGGCAACACCCCATGGCATCAGGACGCGAATACGCTGAATCCCAGCGCCGAACCGGACGACTTCCCCGGATTGCTCACCGCTGCGTTACAGTGGCATCGATTGCTCCGTGATCCGAAGGGTTCCTGGTCAGAAACAGTGTACATCGGCACCGAACATCATCACGAAACAGCGCAAGAGGTGGATGTGCTGCAGACCCGCGAGGGGCCAGTTACCTGCCGCTGGTTATTTGCTGAGGGCAGCCCGCTGCCGTATGGAGTCGACGTGGAATCCGGTGCCGGACAGGATGAGTCACGACTGCTGTTCGTGAAATGGAATGCTGATGGAGAAATCCCCTTCCCAGCACGCATCGGGGTCATCATTCCGCAATCAGGCGACATCACATGGCTCACCGTGCATTCTGCTGAGGTGCGCAAATGACTGGCCCTGTAAATGTGTTCTCTGCTATTTGTCTTCTGACCGTCTCGGCATTCGCTGAGGTCAGTCGTTACGAGTCAATTGCTGACTCATCCAGCGCTGTCGTCAAGCTGTTTGGAGCGGGACTGGGTCATCTGGATGCCTATGGGTCAGGAACGATCATTTCAGCAGACGGACACGTGGTTACCGTCTGGAATCACCTGATCAATACCGGCTATCTGACCGCAGTGACTGCCGACGGTTTGCGCTTTCGGCTGGATGTGATTGGTACCAGTGCGGTCCATGACCTTGCTGTATTAAAGTTAAATGCAGCTGAAAATGAGCGATTCCCATACATCGACCGGGTCGCGGCGCTCAAACCGGACGTTGGCAGCCAAATTCTGGCTTTCAGCAATATGTTCCATGTTGCTACCGGCAATGAACCAGTGTCTGTCGTACATGGAATCATCGCAGCGGAAACAGAACTGGCAGCAGGTTTCGGTCGCTGGAAACTTCCACTCCAATCAAAAGTTCTGATACTGGATGCCGTCACAAACAACTCAGGCGCGGCAGGAGGTTTGCTGACCGATGTCGAAGGAACACCCGTCGGCTTGCTGGGTCGTGAACTTCGACACGACGACTCGGGTACCTGGGTCAATTATGCCGTTCCCTTCGAAACGCTTAACCCCGTTATCGACGCGATTCTCTTAGGGGGATCCGTCCGGCAGGATGATGAAGAGGCCGCTGCGCCACAAATCTCAGATCGGCAATTGACATCCGTATGGGGCATGACGTTGCTGCCGAAAGTGCTCAAAGAAACGCCGGCGTATATCGATCGAGTAATCCCGGGATCCGCAGCAGTCAAAGCCGGACTGCGACGAGGCGACTTGGTGGTGCTGGTCAACGACGACGTGATTCAAACAACCGCGAAACTGAGAACTTACCTGGCCCAAATCCGCAGCGGCCTTCGTGTCACCATCACCGTCAATCGTAACGGTGCGTTGCAGTCAATTCAGATGCGTGTGCCTTAGGTCCGACACACGCCACCAATTGAACAGATCTGTCACTTTTCGAAGAGAAAATCAAACATGGAAGTAGCAGGGATTGTCAAACATATGGTCGTCGCGGGCGGGTTCGTCATGTGTGGGGCGTTCTTGTTTGGGAGTCCGGGATGTCAGAAGATTGACAGGACCGGTTTCTCCCGGAACAACAAAGCCACTGTGTCCAGTAAGGTCAGCGTGGCTGACGTGATCAAAGTGAACTCTGAGGTCATTGATGAGCTGGGGCGGGCGGCGTCAGTCATGACGCAGTCCTCAGACATCATCATGCGATACAGCCACTACACAGAACGTCATTCGGACGCTGTCGTTCTGTGTCCGGAATGCACGAAAGACAGCCCCAGGCGCGAAGAGCCCGTGCTCGATGAACCGGACGAAGACATTCACGAAACTATGGTTCAGCTGCTGAGGGATTCCCGGGAACTGCGAAACTCGGTTGCCAGCCTTACATCGGGCCTCCTGTTCCAGCAGGCCTCGCTGCAGCATCACTTGGAAAAACTGCGGGCAGCGGAAGACGCGTCGCGCTGACTACTCGCTGCGAAGACAGATCGATTGACGTCGGTCCCGCTCTTTGGCGCACCTGAGGATCGTGTTACTGCTCTTTTTCACGGACCTGAGCGAACTTAATGCGACTGAGCAGCGGTATCGTGGTTCCCTCGGCAGTCACTCGTCCGGAACAGGAACTGATCGCACTGATGACGTATTTGTAGTCGAGGCCAAAATCGGGATCGAGTTCCACCTCCTGCATGTCGGCACCGTTTTCCGCATTCGCCGGCCCGACATTTCGGAGGGCCAGAACGACTTTGTTGATTTCTGCATTCAGCAGCTGAAATACTTCCGGCCCTCCTCCCAAATCCCGGTCATTTAATCGAAGGTTCCGCAATTCACCGGTCTGGGGATCGGCTTCCAGACGCACTTTGATTGGCTGCAGTTCGGCATCAGTGACCTTTGCTTCTGACGGGCGGCCCAGCGGCATGTTGATGTTGAAGTCGCCTTCAGGTTCGATGAGTTTCAGCGTCAACATGAAAAAGATCAGCAGCTGAAACACGACGTCGATCATCGGTGTCATCTGAGACGCAATTCTGTCAGCTGTCGGATATCGGTTACGCAGTTTCATAGGTCACAGCGGCCACAGGCTTCTGAGTGCAAGGTTGCAGACGGGAGCACTGTGGAAGTTGTTGTCATTCGGTTTTCTGATTCGCTCGCAGGGCAAAACGCTGAAATCCCTGGGTACTCTGCTGACTGGCACGAACTTCCTGGCATTTCTGGATCAATTCCTGAACAACCCCCGTGGAAACATCGCCATCGGAGCGAATTTCTACTGTAACTTCGGCCAGATCAACGTCCATGGCTTCGTAGAACTGAGCTTCCTGGCGAAGTCGAGACGTGCTGTCCTCCACAAACACCTCGTCCGTGCCAAAGAACAATCGCGGTTCAGGGTTCGTAATAGCACCGGTTTCCCCGTCTCTTTTGAACCCTAAATTGAGCGTGAATGAATTTTCTCGCTTCACTTCCGGGGGCCGGGCCAGATGGTCTCTGGGCAGTCGAACTCGTTCGTCCGCCTGATTCTGCTCAAAGTTTGTGATGACCATGAAAAACGCAATCAACTGAAATACGATGTCGATCATCGGCGTCATGTCGACGTTTGGTACGTTGGATCCCGACGAACGAATTTTCATGGGAGCGCCTTGGCGATCTCAGGTCAAAGATCAGTATGTCTGCAGGTCAGTCAATCATCTAAGAACTGACGGTCGTTCCCTTTTGTTTGCCCACCAAAGAAAATCGACTCATCAGGCCTTCACTGACCATGCCGATTTCCAGGACCAGTCGCTGAATGCGGTTTCTCAGAATGCTGTAAAAAATCATTGCCGGAACAGCGATCCCGAGGCCAATGAGCGTAGTGAACAGAGCCGTTGAAATCCCACCGGCCAACTCACTGGGCCTGGGTTGTGTTGCGCTCATGCGGATCGTTTCAAAACTTTCGATCATCCCCTGAACCGTTCCCATCAGGCCCAGCATGGGTGCCACGGTCCCAATGAGTGCCAGGTAACTCAGCCGATGCTCGAGGGCCATGTTTTCATCTTCGCCGGCTTCCTGCATGCCTTCCATCGCTTCCGGGTATCCTCGACTCAGGCGTCCCATTCCGGCCGCCAGCACGCGTGCCACAAAAGAATCGTCATTACGGGCGAGGTCGTAGGCACCCTGAAAGTCTTTGCCGTTGAGTTTGCCTTCGAAGTCTTCGACGAACTCATTCGGTAGCAGGATATCACGGCGAACCTGAATGAGATTCATCATGATGAGTGCCACCATGACAATTGACAGGCCGGAAAAGACGAACATCCAGAACAGGCCCAGTGCTTCCACCATCCAGGTGAGGAAGTTTTGGTGGTCTGCCGGTTGATCGGCTGGTGCCTCGCCCCCGGCGTCATCGTTCTGCTCTGCATCTTCCTGAGCGAACACCGACGAATTTGAATTAACTAATGGAAGATTGATGAGCCACGCAGCGAGAATCATCAGCAGGAATCCCCGGGCCGATATCCGGAGACAGCAATTCTTAGACAAAGACATACTCAACATTCTCAAGACGCTCCACAAAGTGCGATCGGATGATCCACAGGGCAGTCAATCTTTAGTCAGGAAATCAGCCGGGCCAAGCTCATGGCAGCTCACAGGGCCTGCACACAACTGAGGCCAACTGTGCGGGGTCAGTTGGCCGGCTGAATTGTTCCGGAGGATCAACCCGCACTCTAGTACACCACCGTTTGCCCGTCATCCGTAAACACGGGCTGTTCGGGCAAGGCGGAAAAACAAGAGATGGGTCGGTAGAGAAGCTGCATTGAAATTAACGGGTGATTCGTTTCGCAGCTACCGCCGACCCGCACGATGTCACGGCGACCGGGGGGATGTGGCTGCAGCTACTTATTCTTTGTTTTGCGCAGCCCACTGGCTGTCCGGGTATTGAGTCAGCAACCGGGATTGAGTAGCGCGGGCACGCTCTGGATATCCCGCAGCTTCCCACAACGAGGTCAGTTGATACAGAGCCTCTGCGTGTTCGGCCGTTGCATCCGGATACAGAATGTCGACATGCAGATAGGCCAGGAGGGCTGCCTGCGGTTGATCGCTTTGGCGATGGCCGTGTCCTGTGTGAAGCCATGCTTTGGCCAGTGTTGCATGTTGATCATTGGGGATTTCGGCAATGACGACCTTCAGTTCTGTCAGAGCCTGCTTCAACTGGTCCTGCATTAGCAGACACTCCGCACGACCAATCCGGCTTTCGTAATGAGCACCCAGTGCCGTGGCTTTGCCATGGCTGTTCCGGATCACATCGTCAAAAACCTCCTTGGCCTGATCAGGCTTGGCTTCGCCGAGCAAAGCGCGCCCAAGTACAACACCAGCCTGTATGGCAAATCCATCGACACCTGAGCTGCGGAGTTGCTCCAGCAAGCGTGTGGCCTGAGACCGGTCGGTTCCAATCAGCAACTGTGCCTGTAACAACATCGCTTCGAGCGTACGATAACTGTTGCCGTTCTGCTGAAGAAATGACTGCAAAGAGGTGAGGGCGGTCTGGGTGACGTCCGGATCGGCCAGGGCCAGACGGGCCTGGCAACGGGCAACAAGGAATTCAATTTCAGTGAGAACTCTCTTATCACGGCCCGTGTACTCCGACAGTACTTTCTGCAATTGTTCGATAGCTGCCTTGTAGCTTCCACTGCGTTCATTGCTGCGGGCGGCCTGCAGTGGTGGAGGTTCGCGGTCAAAACGGATCTCAATAATGTCGTCCGGTGAAATCGTCGTGGTTTCATCGCTGGACTGCTTGATGACAACGGTGGTTTTGGAAAGCGTTTCAAATTTTCCGCGAATGGTCGTACCATCATTGGCGCAAGTCACCTGGTCGGCACCCCAAGTCAATGCCGAGGTCATACACGAACAGATGGTCAGCAACCGGATGAACGAATGCTTCAGGTGGTATGGAGTCATTGCGCGAACTTATTGAACTGAGAAGATATATCGGAACGGGACGTTATTGGACCGGCGGGTCAGTGCTCCAGAGCCTGTCCGCGCCTGTCCAAAGCGACCAGTGGTCAACTATTCTTCATCCGGCGGCCGGGGACGTTGCCGTCTGGGGGGGATCGGTGTTGCACCGGATTTGGAACGGGACACAGGTCTTCTTGGAGGACGTTTGGGTTTCCCACCGGTCTTGATCTTTGTTTTTCGCGATGGCGAGGGATGCAGAGGATTCTGAGTTGCAGGGGAAGCCTTCGCTGTAACCGTGGCGAACCGGATGCCTGTCGCATCGCTGGCATAGTTGTATTGAACTCGTCTCCTTGGACGTCGCACAATCACAAAGCTGACTGTGCTCACCACGGTCGCCATGAAACCAATCCCCAGTACGAGAAAGACAGCATCGTTGGTCCGATCGTGACCAGATGGCTTCTTTCCGGCTGTCCTGGGTGTTTGGACAACGGGAGAGTTGTCCTGGGCTACTGCAGGCACTGCGGCAGACGGTTCGGCGCCTGTACCATCGGGTCCCGGCACAGAGTCGCCGTGTGGTCGGACCAGTGTGAGTCCCGGTTGGCCCAGCTGAGACTGAACTTCCTGGTAAAGTCCATCGAAACGGGACCACCATTCGTCATCCAGGTCATTGAATACCTGGGCCATCGACATTATTTCCCGGGCGGCCGCTTCGAGCTGCTGCCGGTCGCCGTTGGGAACGATTCGAGCATATCTCAGGCGACTGTGCGAAAGCTCGAACCGGGATTCCAGAAACAGCGGTTTCAGTTCCATCCAAGCCTCCTGTTGTCTTGATTTTTGTAGTCTGCGCGCAAGTGCAGCCCAGCCCCAGATCGTTTTCGGATTTTGGTCGGCCGGGATGCCCCGAATGGATTCCAACAGTCGCTCCGGTTCTCCGCTTTCTCCCCAATCGGCCAGGACATGGGCAACTTCAAGCTGAACGGACACAGAGGCTGGATTATTTGTGAGCACTTCGGTGCCCAATTCAAGGGCTGGCGAAAACTTTTTTTGCTGACGGTAGATGCGAATCAGCCGCAACTTGATGCGCGTTGTGATTGTGTCAGCGAGTTCGGAATCCAACAGTTCCTGATAGATCGTGCTTGCTTTGTTGAAGGACTCTTCCGCAGCAGCTGCATCGTCTATGCCGCGGGCGATGTCGGAATAAGTTTCAGCGATCCACAGAAGAGCGCTTGCGCTCGAGCGATCTCGGGACGAATAAACCTTTTCAAGAAACTGTTCGAATGACGTCCGTACCTGCTGCAATCGTTCATCTTGTCCTGAATCCCTCAGTCTTTTCAGTTCCCGTTGCAGTTCACGCCCCAGTTGTGTGTAAATCGATGTCGTATTGGTTGCACCCAGGGCCTGCAGTTTCTGCATCATCGCCAGAGCACCATCGATTTGTTGAGCTCCTACATAGGCACGCAACAGGATGCGGTAGCAAAGTCCGGCGAAAGCCGTGCTTCTGACGCCACGCTGAGGGCGCTCGCCGGTCGATTCAACGACACTGAGGACCGTAGGATTACCGTGGGCCAGGTGTCGCACGGTCTCGGAAAAATCGCCATCTGCATTCATCAATCCGCACAGGGATACTTCTGCCTGCACGATCTCGTCAGTGAGCCTGCTGTCAGATTGGGCAACGCGGCTAAGGTGAATGCCTTCAGTGAGTAAGCTTCTGGCACGTTGTTTCCAATCAATCAGTGTGGCAGGACCCGTTGAAATCTGGCTGTGAGCCGGATCTCTGTCGCTGGCCTGAGCCCACGCACGATACCATGCCCGACCGGCCGCTATCCGAGCCGCTGCGTACCCGGTGTCATCCCGGGGAACCTGCAGAAAGACTTCAGCTCCCCGCTGTGGTTGATCGAGATCTAGGTAGATTCGTCCCAGCTGCATCCGGGCATTGGTCGCATGGCGTGAGCCGGAGAAGCGTTGAATGATTTCTTCGCAGATTTCACGAACCAGCATCAGCTCGAACATACGATCGTCTTTGGGAGCTGCCGCCAAAATCTGTCTGGCTGCAGAGATCGCCATTTCAGAGGCGTTGGCTGCTGTTTCTGCGGCGTCCTCGCTGTGGCGACGGATCACATGACGTGCCAGTACAAATGCGTCGTAGGATTTGTGTTGCTGCAGGAACACGTAGCTCAGAAGATATCTGGCCTGAGCCACGGCAGATCGATCCGAATCGTGTTCCCGCAATTCCAGTGCGAGCTCGAACATGCGTCCGGCTTCAGACTCCAGCAATTCCAGTTCCTGGGTTGTTCGCCTCTGCTGGTTCTCGGTTTCTGCCAGTTTGACGGCGTCACGAGCCTCCTGCAGGCGCCCAATTATCTCTCGACCTCGATCAAACGCTGTGTCGAATTTTTTGGGTTCGCGGCGATCCTGGCCGAGTTCATCGCGGAGTCGGCGGGCGGTGGCTCGAGCGGGTTGCCGCAGGGGATTTGAGACGGCACCCACAAACTCCATATCTGCCAGTGTCTGCCGGAGTCGCAGCTGGCGTTGTTCGGTGGTCAGTTCATTGCTGCGCGCCAGGGCTTCGGTGGCAATCGCTTTCTCATACAGGATGCCCAGACCAGCTGTTGTGTTGCGAGCTGTGGGATGCTGCTTGAGCCAACGCGTGGCTTCGTTGATGACGTTCCGGAATTCCTGTCGGGATTCATGATTCAGACAGGTCAAACGATAGTACTGGGCAGTGTGACTGAGCCGCAGCGTGTGGGTGTCCTGTGCAGGCTGCCTTCTCAGCTCATCGAAATAGCCGATCGCCTGGCTGATGTCGCCCAGTGCCAGCCGACATTTGCCGATCATCAGTCTTGCATCCTGCCCAGTGCCCTTGCGATTGTTGGTGTAAATCCCTTCACATTGCTCTACTGCCTGTTCCAGCAGATCTGTTCGACGTCCACTGTCCGGACCGTGCGTCATTGCCATTTGGTAGCTGCACTTAACAACGCTGAGCCAGGCCTGTTCATAGCGATCTTCGGTACGCTGGCGAAGTTGATAGCCCGGCTCATCCTCTTCCTGATTGACAAACGAGATTTCAGCGAGCTGTGTTTTGTACAGATCGCGCGCCAGGCCAAACGACTTTCCGGCTCGCTCCAGTAACTGTCGTCCTGTGGCGGTCAGCTCGTCACGTTGAGTGGAGTTCGTGGGCGCATTGCGTATCCAGAGTTTGTGCAGGGCTCGATCAAACAATACTTGGCCCAGCTGTGCGTGAGTCCAGGCGGCTCGAGGGTGCCGAGGGTAATCGTTGAGAAACGATTCGAACGCGGCCAGCCCCTGCCCGGCGAATTTGTCGCGATCATCCTGCCGCCGGGCGGACTCGCTGCGTTCCATCCAAATGACAGCTCGTTCCAGACCCAGTGTTGTCCGAACGTCACCCGGTGTGCTTGCATCGTTGGACAGCGCGTCTAGGTACTGGAGCGCTGTGCCAAAGTAGCCACGGTCCCGCAGCCCCTGAAGAAATGCTTCATGTGTATCAGCGGCGAAACAGCTTGCGGTCAGAGTGCTGACGACGACGAATATCGATGTGAAGAGCAGTAAACGCAATGGAGTCATCCGACCAGCTGCTTCCACAGCTTTGTGTTTTCGTGCATTGCCTGCACAATTTTATCTGGAACTTTGCCATCTTCGAGCAAAGTCCAGCCTGTGAATGGGCTGGTATCGACCTCTTTGAGCAGAGCGAACAGATCTTTCCATGGATACTGCTGACTTCGCAGGTCGTGAATATGAACAGTTGCCAAACGATCCTCGACAAGTTTGAAATTGTACTCGAATCCCTTTCCATTCATGTCGGCGGCATTGCAATTCCAGCAGATGCCGACGGACGGATGGTCGGCCACATCCATGATCGCTTTCATAACCGGCAGCTCACTGGTGCCCCGCCCGTGAACTTCGACTCGTATCTGTTGGTTCAGGTCATCCGCCATCCTGCCGACTTCATTCAGCGACCGACCGATTTGTTCGATCGTTTTTTCCCAGCGAACGCCCTTCGGCAGTTGGTTAGGGCGAACCTTGACGCCGGTGCTGCCAACATCGTGACTCAGCTGCAGAAACTCCCGTGTTTCAGTGAGGTTCACTTGGAGTTCCGCCGGGTCAGTGGCATGGTACTCACAGGCACTGCCGAGTCCCATGAGTTCAACCGGGCTGTCATCGAACCGGCTGCGGACTTCTGCACGCTGTTGTTTGTTGAGAGTAATCTCAACGCCATGACGATGCGTGCTGCGCAGTTCCACACCCTCGAAACCGGTCTCTGAACAGTTTTTGATCACGGTGGGCAGGTCCCAGGTTTTGCCCCAGTTGTAGGTGACGAGACCCAGTCTGAGCGCCGTCGAAGGGGCGGCACGGACTGTCGGAACGGCGGCTGCGGAATTTGCCAGGAACAGAGCGGCCGCAGCGGCCAGGGATTCACGTCGACTGTATTTGTTCATGGATGACTCACTCAGGGAAGATGAAGAAGCGATTCGGACAATGAACGGTAGCCACCGTCTTCTTTCCGTATAATGGTGAACTGAGTTCGTTCAGGGTTCAATTGTTCATGGAAAATGGGGGAATCGCAATCATCCACACTGCAAACAGCCAACGCTGCGGCAGGCAGCAAAAAAAACATGCCGAACCAGGTGCACAAATTTCTGGATTGACTTCGGACTCAGGCTCAGAGGACGAACGTCCCACAATTGCCGGACAGGTTCACGTCCGCTGTTCGCCGTGTCTCGAAGTCCGCCTCTGAGAGGTTTTCCGTATCGGTCGTCGAGGATGGGCGGCGACTATGGCGCCGATGCAGAGTTACTCGCGATTCCGGGTTGGCCACTTGGGCAACTCCAGACTGCTGATGATTCCGGACATTGCTAGGGTGCGGTCGGTGGCCGAGAGACGGCCGCTGTCTGTCCATTCTTCAACTTCAGCCACCAGCCCGCCTCGGACCAGCCATGCGGCTGCGGTCCACAGCGAGTATTCTCTGCAAGACGCGTTTCTCATTGCAGCGGCTGCGTTTAGAATTTTCAAATCAGCTCTGATTGCCTGTGCCTCTGCAATTCTGCGCTGAAGACAGGATCTCAGTCCGGGGAGGGCCAGCGTGGATTCAAAAGCTTTGAGCAAAGTCTTGTCATATGATTCCCGACTTGCCAGTACGGTGGCCAGCCAAATCGGTGCCAGTAGTTCTTCTGCCTGCGCTTTGGTGCGCCGACCGCGTGGAATGAGGACGCCCGAAACCTTTGCCAGTTGGGGCACACTCCCACCGGCCAGGACTGCTTCTCCGGCAATCAGCTGGCACAACGGATCCAGCGTCAATTCAGCGACCAGTGGCTCGCTCTGTTCCAGCGTTAGCTGAAGGCTTGTGCCTCCATCAATCTCGACGACGCCACACAGCAATCGAATCAGATACAGTCGCCGCCTTTCAACCGACGCGGCCAGACGATCCAGTCCACGCCGGTAGTTGTGGAAGTCTGATGCATTGCTGGCAGACACGGACTTCCCAAGGTGTTCTTGAAGACGGGTTCGCAGGTTGTCGGGAGAGCGATCCAGCTCCAGGGAGGCCTGCCTCACGGCACCGGTCGGAGGCCGGGTCGCCCCCAGACACTCGAAAAGACTTGCGATTGTTCTGGCCGCCAGGGCGTTCTTTTTTCTGGTTGCTGCACTTCGTGCTAATTCCATCAAGGTACGGGCCCGTTCGCGCTCGGCAGTGAGGTCAGATCGTCGGTACCGCATAACATCGCGCAGAGGCAGCATCTCACGGATCACGAGTTTTTCAGCAGTCCGCAGATCGGTAACTGCTGACTGCAGACGCTCATCTGACAGCCCTGCCAGTACTGCCAGAATGCGCGACTGACCGAACTGTGTTTTTGACGCTGCATCCGTGATATCGTTGATTACGGTCGGCGAAGCCTGCTGACGGATAGCCTGCCGGCAAATTTCCGCCAGCAGGTCGGTTTGAACAGCCGCATCGGTCCATCGGTTTGCCCAAGAGATTGCTGCTTCCCACTGATCCTGCAACGACAGCTCCACCGCGATGGCTGTGGCGATCGGGTTTGCCCAGATGAGTGTGGCAATCGGTGAACCTGAGCCCTGCCCGGCTTCGACGGCCGATACCGCAATCGCTGACCAGACGCCACGATGAAGGCTATCCAGGTCGGAACGGATGGTATTGTCGAATTTCAGCCGCTCCACGAGCTTGTGTGCTGCTTCCGCGTCGTTCCGCTGAACCAGAACAGCTCCCCACTTGATGGCCGCTTCAATTGCCAGCAATCCGGATGTTGGGATCGTCTTGGCGTCCGGCTGCATTCTTTCGAACAAACCGTCTAACGCAGTCTGGTCGTTCCGCTCAACTGCCTGCCAGTAAATTCTCGCCAGGGGTGTGATTCTGTAGTAATCCTTGCTGAGATTCCGTTGAAACGACACGACCAGCAATTGATCCAGTTCCTGTCGGGCTCGCTCCTCGTCACCAAGTCGGAGGAATGCGTCGGCCGTCTGGCGTCGGCACAGGGCCTTGTCTCGATTGATGCTCATTTGAGCAGACCGAATCATGTTTTCGGCCAAAGTTGAGGCCAGCGTTCGGGCGTCGAACATTTCATCTGCCACGGGCGCGGTATCGGTAATGCCAGACAACGCTTCATCGCTGTCAGCAGGCGTGGCAATTTGGATTTCAAATGACTGATTGAAGCGTTCGTCATTGGGATCGCGATCCAGGTAGAACCTGAGTCCCAGTCCGGCAACCAGCAATATGCTCCCCAGAAGACAATACATGGCCGTGGGGCTGCGTTTTTTGGCCGGACGCGCCAGTTGCTCTTCCTGTTGCACCGCCTGATCACTGACTCGACTCGGTGAGCCTGGCGTCTTCGCTTTGTCCGGATCCGATGCAGTGAAAAGCGGAACCAAGCAGTCGGAATTCGAACACTTCACCTGCTTCCCTACCGCTGAACGCGGAATATAACCGCGCGTGTCACACATTGGACAACTGATGCGCAGGGGACGAGATTTGGTGCGTTTCGGAGCGCAGGTGATGGCGTGACGGGCCTGACGCGGTGCTGCAATGTCGAAGGGATCGTCGCTCCGCCCACCAGACGGTGGAGACTTTGTTTTCGACGTTTTTCCCGCGGATTGTCCCGAAGCATCGTTGACCGGCTTCTGTTTTGTTCCGGACGACGCTCGTTTGAGAGCAGTGGTTGGGCTCGAGGATCCAGCCATCGCCGCACCACAAAAAGGACAGGCGCCAGGTTCATCGTCCAGGACAGACTGACCGCATGAAGGACAAGTGGGCAGATCCATGATTAACCCTTTGAGAATTGCCGGAGAGTCCCACATCCTGGTACGCCTTGGATATCCCTGCAAGGTGTAGGAAACGCCAAATATGTCAGGAGTTCCGCCAGTACGGTTGGATTCAACAGATTGAGGCCTTTTGACAGCTTGTGGAAATCATCCTGATCCCGTGGACGGGCAGAGAGAGCACCGGTAACGAACCGGGGCTCTCTCTGCTCACAGGGTCAGCAGGTATCGATTTCGTATCCGACTCCTGTTTTCAGGTCGCACAGAATTCGCGTAGAGGTAGGGAGAACTCCAGCTCCGACGGTTGTCAGATAAAGAAGAGGCCCTGGTCTGTCAGTCCCGTTTGAGACAGAACAACATGACTGGGGACTTCTCAAACTGCACCAGCCGTTGCATTCGCCTGCCTGGGAAGTCGCCGTGGTAACCCAGTGGGCGTGTTCTCACGACCTTTCGTTGTTTCTGAATCGAGTGTCACGTCTTCTTGCACACTCAGCTCAACAGGACGCCGATGACGAACAGCGACAGCATTTACCAGCTTCGATCGGCAACAAAAAAGGGAGAACGCATTCGCGTTCTCCCCCCGATCTGGTCATTGTTGCCAGATGATAATGTGTTGTACCCGGCTTGAGGCCGGTCAGTCCTGGTAGTCGACTTCGATGTAACCATCTTTCACACGGATGTCCACGGAATACTCACCATAATCATATTCAACCTTAGTGCCATTCTTGCTGACTTTCACTTCCACACACTCACATGGTGGAACGCAGATCTTGATAGAAACACACTTCGGTTCACAGCATTTACAGCAGTCACATGAATTTTCGCAGGCACAGGGATCTTTGACCTGGATAATCTTTGGAACGGCACACGGTGCTATTTCGTCAAGGTCCTTGTACTTCACACACTTGAATAGTTCCACGGCGTCGGCATCCGGGACGGGTTCCAAGTGATGATCCAGACCGAATGCCGTTCCGCCGATGGTCAGCGTCAGGCATATCGCGAGTATATTTTTCATGATGGGATTTCCTTTCTTGTGATTTTGCACCTGTGTTAACCACGCTGAGTGTGAGTTTTCTTCGAGGACACTCAGTAACGTCCTGATTCTGCACCAAGTGGCAGTTCAAAACAGCGATGTCATTTCGATGATACTCTTTCCCGGAACAGCATACTTGTCAAGAACTCAATTCTGATTGATCAGCCATAAGACCTGATACGAAGCATTTACAGTGACCCGGAGATATCTACCGATCGCAACGCCCCGTGAATCCCGCCCGGAAACCTAGGTAATTGTGGCGTTTATCCTGGCCGAGTCAATGCCAGTCCTGTGGCGAGTCAGGGAGCATTGCGGGCTTTTGGCAATTTGCTGTGTTGCCACGAGGGCAAAGCTACTGAATTGCAGTGTCGTCGGTTATGACGGAAGAATTCGGATGCTTGAGGTCCACAGATGTTGATCTTGGTGAGAAACCGCGAATCTCTTACGATCGCTGAGATCCGTCCCAATGTTATTGCGACATTGAGCGGTCTGTGCCAGCATCGGACTTATGAAGGAAAACCCGCCTTCGCCACGGTCGACATTGGTGCGTTCGGTTCCTCGCGGATGTGTCCCTCATCCTGGATCCTGGTTGAAATGGACTTCAACGTACGGTCGGTAGGAAGACTTTGTGCAGCCTCTGGTCAGGAGTTACCGGCAGGGCATCCCTGCTGGTCAGTTCTGGTCGAGAGGGAGGGTCAAATTGTACGACAGGACTACAGCAACGAAGCATGGACCGGGCCTCCCGAGGGTGTGATCGGATACTGGAAAAACCTCATTCCGGACCGTGCGTCGGGCGCTTCCACAGTCTTGGATATCGACTCGTTGTTCGAGTACTTCGTCCAGTTGTGTGATTCCCCAAACCGCGTAGAGCAGGATTATCGGTACGTTCTGGCGCTGTTGCTTATGCGTAAACGGCGCCTGTTGCTGGAGGAATCGATTATGGTGGACGATCTTCCCGCCATGCGGCTGACCGGCACTGCTGGCGAAGGACCGTTTGATGTATTGGAGCGCGACTTAACTGAAAGCCGAATCGAAGAGTTACAACATCAACTCTTTTCAGTTTCGGCAGCCTGACACCAATCGGCAGTCGTGACAGAGTGGCCTCGACGGATCTTTGAGATCAGGGATGATCAAGAACTTATCAGCCATCGCAATCACAGTTCTGTTCTCCGGCTGCAATATTGCGTCATGGTCGCATCGGAACACGAAGCCGGCTGTGCCGCCATTGCCCATGGATGTGTCCTGCGACGACCTGATTAAGCATCTGAACCGTCAGTCAGGTAACCTCCGGGCCTGGCAATGCACCGACGTTCGAGTTACGGCCCGTTTCCCTGGTGTTCCCTATGTTTCAATGAAGGGAAACATTGTCTGTGAGCATCCCAATCGTTTTCACCTCACGGCGACCAATACCTTTGCGTCTGCTGATATGGGAGCAAATTCTGAGCGGTGCTGGTTTCGGAGTTCTCATGGACATCATGGTGTCATTTCGTGGCGGCATGAAGACTCGCACCTGCTGCAGGAGTTTCCGTCCCAGGTTCCCTGTATTGACCCGGACTGGCTGATGCTCGTTCTGGGAGTCAGGCAGCTTGATCCGGATGACTACGTACTGGAACCCCGGTCCGATCCGCAGAACCAAGAGTTGTGGCTGAGCTCTGTCACGCATGCACACGGTCATGATGCTCATCGATATGTCATCAAAGTCGATCGGGAACGGCGAGTTGTTCGTGAGCATGTTGCCTACGACAAGAACGGAGCCGTGAACGTGCGCGCCCAGCTAAGCGACCATCAGGACTTTGATGGGCATTTGCTGCCACGAAAAGTCCGTCTGAAACTTCCGGGGAATGACGCAGAAATAACGTTGTCGTTTTTGAGGATCGACACCAATCCTTCGATCGACAGTGCTCTGTGGATGGTGCCGGGTGTTCCTAATGGCCAGAACGTCGATCTGGGCGAATTGATTTCCGGCATTCGGCAGGCGGACACACGACGTCGCGAGGTGGATCAAAACGCAATTCGCTCAATTTCACTGGGTGCACCCGAGTTTCAGCCGGTTGTGGGTGCGACTCAGACCATATGGTCGGAACCGAACCGGAATGTAGACGGCAGACCGACAGAACCTGATTGGTCAAATTCGGACGAATTGGAGTCCCCGTTTCCGAATATGAGGGTTGAGGAACCGGATCGGCGCAAATTCACCGGCCTGTTCCCGTGGCCTCAGTTGTTCCGGCGATAGTGTGCATGCCTTTGTTTGACAGCATTGCACCGGTTTCAGTGCGCATTAAACTCGCTCGCTGTTCGCCTGGTCTCCACTGCAGTCATCGGCCGAATTACTGCGGCGGAGAATTTCGAATTGAATTCGGGTCGAAAATGGTTGCTCCGATGTAGGGTTCCGCACCGGTCTTCAATTCGCTGATATAGTATACGACGACGACTTTACCGTCGGGGCGCTGAACCATTCGAGGGTAACCGATATCTCGGTTGGCCCCGTCGTCTCGCAGAATAATGTCCTCGCTCCAGGTTTGACCTTCGTCGTCGCTGATTCTGGCGCGGACACTGAACGGACGGGCTCGATAGCCGTAGGCCATACACAATCGACCGTCGGCCAGTTTGACCAGTGCCGCGGGATTTCCTTCTCCAGCGTCTTCCACGGGGTCACTGACATACTGCCACGTCCTGCCATTATCGGGTGACTGCCAGGCCGACTGCCAGCGTTTGGATTCTTCCCGGCGTCGCAGAATTGTCAGGAGCATTGTTTCCGAAAGGCGGACACTGGCTGGCATGATTGCGAACCCCTGTGGCTCAGGGCCGATATTACCTTCGAGAGTCCAGGTCTTTCCGCCATCGCGGGTGCGGACACACACGGGACGACCCTCTTTGCGATTTGACTTGGCCACGGTGATGAGCAGCATGCAGTCATCTGGGCCGTTCACGATGTAGTCGGTGCGGGCCGCCGTTCCAGGTGCCCCAAAATTTGGCAGCAAAAACGGTCCTTCCCAGGTGTCGCCTCGGTCGTACGAATAAAAAAAGCGAGAGGATCCAGTGTGGATATCTGTTGTACGTGCGGTGAGGGCGAAATGTGGATGAGTGAAATTGATTTCGCCAGGGCAGATCATTGCTTCCGGCAGTGGTACATCATTGCGTTCGGCACCGTGCAGAAAACTGCCCTTCGAAATCAGAAATCCTCGTTTACCCGGATCACTGACCGTCCACGTGTCACCTCCGTCCTTGCTTCGCGCCAGCCAGTGCAGTTCGGGCTTCTCGCGATCGATATGATGGCGGTCCGGGCCAACATCTTTGTACCAGCCGACGCTGAATCCCACCAGGATTTCGTTGTCCCATATCCAAATACCGTGACTGGCCGGCCAGCCGCCAAAGCGTCCCGTCTTGGAGTAGACCTTAACGTGCTTCACATCGTCCGGGTGTAACTCCGCATTGAGCGATGAGGTGGAGGCAAGGATCAGCAGCAGAATAGTACCTCGCATCAATAATCTCCTCGTTGGTCGTTGCCAGCGTGCTGCACACTCAGGTTATGTTCGCCTGAGGACGCTGACGTTGCCGCTCCAGCATCACGTGCCGTCAGCTCGAACCATTCAGCACGGCGTGCAGAGTTTGACCTGGATTGAATTCCGCAGCAGGCGGAAATGCAATCCAGTGTTACGGGTCAGACTGAAACCAGCCCATCAGTTCATGTCCTTTGGCAAAGGCCAGGGTTGAAGTGGCCGCAGTGACTTCATCGTATTGTGTGAGTGCGTCAGCTTCGATTCCAGTGCCACAGGCAGCGAATGGGCAGTCTCCGTGACTGTGAGTCTTCGTGCGCAGATAAGTCGGATGATCGGGGCAGATCAGCAGGCGGTATTCGCTCTGCCGCGTCAGCCAGGCATGGATCGGACCGACAATGTGCTCATCGATCTGCTGCACCGCCTGTATCTTGGCATCCGTGTTGCCTTCGTGAGATGCCTCGTCCGTGGCTTCAACGTGAACGACCAAAAAATCAAGGTCGTCGCGACGCAGTGCCTTGATCGCAGCCTGCCCTTTGGCTTTGTAATCCGTGTCCAGATATCCAGTGGCACCTTCGACTTCAATGACGTCCCATCCGATGAGCTGTCCCATGCCGCGAAGGAGATCGACAGCCGTGATGACCGCGCCGCGCGCTCCGTAACGTTCAAAAAATGGTTCCAGATCCGGACGGCTGCCCAGTCCCCAGAGCCAAATCTGAGTAGCCGGCAGCGCTCCAGCAGTCACCCTTGCCGTATTGGCAGCGGCGTTCAGAAACAGCTTTTGACTGTCCACCATGAGTGACAACAAAACGTCGGCACCGGTCCCTGTCGGCAAATGTTCGGCAATCAATTGACCGCTGATATCATGTGGCGGCGTGGTTTGTGTTTGACTGTCAAAGGGGGCTGGTTCACCATGGGCACGGTGAATCAGCAGGTTTCGATAGCTGACACCCGCATGATATTTCCAGCGTTCGCGGCCGCAATCGGCACGCCGGAGGGATTCAATCAACTGACCGGCCGCATCACCGGGATACTGACCGGCGGTGAAGCTCTTCATTCGTCCGTCTTCGATCGTGACCAGATTGCAGCGAATGGCCCAGTCACCAGGTTCCAGTTGAATTCCCTGCGCCGCTGCCTCAATGGGGGCCCGACCTGTGTGAAACCGGAGTGTGTCATAGCCGAACAACGACATTGTTCCCACGTCACTTCCGGATGGCATGCTGGCGGGAACGTTGTCGGTGCGACCGACGACACCCTGTTGCACGACTTCGTCCATATGGGGCAAAACGGCAGTCTGAAGCGGCGTCCGGCCGTTGAGAGATGGTTGTGGTTCGTCTGCGACACCATCCGGGATGACAAGGACAGTTTTCATGATTCAGGATCAGTTGCGCTGCAGGGATCAGTTCGTAGCAAACGGCAGACTGGACAGAATTATTCGGCTGCGATGCCTGACACACGTTAGCTGTTGGCTGCAGGGTGTGTCGAGCCGGTGCGGTCGAGCCTGATCAATCAATCAGGAGTGACATCCGGCTGGTGGGGTTGTCTCATGCTGCGCGCCGCAAATCTGGCTCTGACGATCGCCGAAGGCCCGACACAATGCGTTCCATGGCCATGCCGCGCGACCCTTTGACCAGCAACGCATCACCTGAGTCCACCAGACAGTCCAGCATACTCAACAGAGTCGATTCACTGTCGAACACCGAAATGCGACTGAGACTGCCGCCGTTTGACAGAAAGCCTTTCACAACGTCGGCTGCGTGCAGGCCATAAGCTACAGTGTGGTTAATTTCGGTCCGGGAAATGACCGCCCCCACCGCAAAATGCAGTTTCTCTGCCTGGCCACCGAGGTCCAGCATGTCACCCAGCACCAGGATCCGGCGGCCCCGGGTACGCCAGTTGGCCAACAGTACAATCGCTGCCCGGACACTCGCGGGATTGGCGTTGTACGTGTCGTCAATCACTTCGACACCACCAATTGTTCGCAGGACCGTACGACCAGGAGCAGGTTCAAATTCATGGAGACCCAACTGAATATCATCTGGAGTAAGTCCCAGTTCCTGAGCAACTGCAATACTTGCCGCCAGACTACTCGCATGATGTTCGCCGCAGATCTGAGTGCTGAACTCGTTGTGTCCCATCTGGATCACCAGTCGAGTGTTGGAGACATCGACAATGTCAAACTGCCGATCTGCGTTCGGTGAACGTCCGTACGTAATGACTTGGCCGGCGGCTGAATCGGCCATCGCCAGCACATGCCGGTCGTCGGCGTTGAGAAACGCAGTGCCGGAGGAGTCGAGGAATTCGATGAGTTCACGCTTGGTCGCAGCGATAGCATCCACTGAATCGAAACTCGTCAGATGAGACCGGGTAATACGCGTGACGACAGCGAATTCCGGCAAAGCAATCCGGCAAAGGCCGCTGATGTCACCCGGATGTCGGGCGCCCATTTCGATGATCGCGAATTCGGTATCGTCCTGAATCCTCAGAACACTCAGCGGAACCCCCAGTTCGTTGTTGTAATTGGACGGACTCTGAATTCCGCAGTGGACTGATGACAGAACGGAAGCGAGCAGACGCCGTGTCGTTGTCTTGCCCACACTCCCGGTGACCCCTATGACCAGAGAGTCTGACTGTCCGCGATTGAATTCTGCCAGCTGCTGCAACGCTCGGGTTGGCTCCGCAGCGATGATCAGTGGCCCGTCGTATCTGCGGGCCGCCTGTTCATCGGTGACGACGATCGCACCCTGTGCCCGCGCGTCACCGGCAAAATGAATACCGTGCGTTCGCGATCCTCGCAGGGCAAAGAACAATGTATGAATTTTCGCCTGACGACTGTCGATCACGGCGTCGTTGATCATGGCTTCCGACGACAGATCCCCGGAGATTCGGGATCTCGTGATTTCACAGAATTGCTGAACTGTTCGGGCAAACATTGAGGGTCAGCACTCACACTGGAAACGTGAGCAATCCTAGCTCCCCTGATTTCCCCTGCTGTTCAGCGGCGGCATCCTGCAGTGGGCTGGTGAGTTGCCTGAGGATCTGGCGAGTGACCAGTCGATCGTCGAAGCCGGTCGACTGGGTTCCAATCATCTGTGACGGTTCGTGGCCTCTGCCGGCCACGACGACGGCGTCGCCCGGTTGCGCGACCTGCAAGGCGCGGCGGATGGCTGCATACCTGTCCGGATCGACGTCCACGTGTCGCCGCGTTGCGAATCCCTTCAGAATATCGCCGATGATCCCGGTCGGTGATTCGGTGCGAGGATTGTCCGACGTCACAAAAATTCGGTCGGCTGCCGCCGTGGCCCGTGCCATCGCCGGACGCTTGTCGGGATCACGATTGCCGCCCGCCCCAAACACACAAATCAAGTTTCCGTGGGTGAACTCCCGTACCGCAGTGAGGCAGTTATGGAGAGCATCCGGGGTATGAGCGTAATCCACGAACACCTGAAACGACTGGCCTTCGTCAATCCGTTGCAAACGACCGGGAACTTCCCGGGTTAATTCAAGGCCTTTGACAATCGACGACAGGCTGACTCCCAGCTGTTCGGCGAGACTCGCAGCAGCCATGCAGTTGGCCGCGTTATGGTCCCCGATCAGTCTGACTCGTAATTCAACGTCGCCCTGAGCGAGTGCCAGATGCAGACGCTGTGAACGATGGGTCCGTGCCAGAATAGAATAACGCAGTTCTGACGCGGCCTGCCTGCCGAAAGTGATCACCGGACCGTTGAAACTCGTTTCATTGAGCAACTGCCGAATTCCCTGGTCGTCGCCATTCAACAGCAGTGGAGCATCATTGTGCAGCAGACCGGCGATACACGCCTTGGCCATGCGATAATCGGCATGTGTACGATGATAGTCCAGATGATCGCGCGTGATATTGGTAATCGCTGCCGCAGAAAACTGCAGAGCACTGCAACGTTCCTGATGCAGTGCGTGACTGCTGACTTCCATAACACAGTGCCGAGTCCCCTGACTGGTCATGGATGCCATCAGCTGCGCCTGAATCTGAGCATTCGGGGTGGTCAGACGAGCCGCGAAACGTTTGTGTCCGTCGCTGTATTCGACGGTGCCCAGCATTCCGACCGAGTGGCCGGCAGCGATGAGAACATTTCGCAGCAGCCATGCGGTTGTTGTCTTGCCGTTGGTACCCGTGATTCCGGCGATGCACAGCTGGCGTTGAGGATTCCCGCGTAGTGCCATGCACAGCTGATTCCACGCCTGTTTGGTTGATTCCACCACGATCTGCGGCACAGACAGGTCAGCCTGTGGACGTTCCACAACGATGGCTTTGGCCCCGGCCGCGACCGCATCAGCAACAAAATGATGGCCGTCCGACTGAGTTCCCTGAATCGCAACGAATGTGCTGCCAGCGGGCACGTGGCGGCTGTCACAGCTGATCTGCGTGACTTGTATGTTGCTGTCTTGCGGCAATCTGGCGTTCGGCAGACACGTCTGAATGTGAATGGGGCGCGGAATCATTCCGACCATCCAGCAGGAGAAAAGCAACGACTTCGTGCCGCTGACCGGGTGAGAATTTGCAGGCGGACCGGGATTCTGGCGATCTGATGTATTTCGGTCAACAGCGAGTCCCCCCGGACATCTCTGAAGATATGCCGATTGTAGGAGTTATTCCTTCTTCCGGTTGATGAAGCACCCAAACACACGGATTAGTCCGACAATAGCGATGATGCCCGATTTTGACGTTTCCGGGATTTGCAGTCCTGGATCCGGCTGAAATCACACACGGCAGCTCCGATGTCTTCAGGCTGAACGCAGGACGAGCAGCCTCAATCGTCTCTTACGGTGCTTTGACTCCATTGGTAATTCCTCACCCCAATTCCGGCCTTCGAAAAGCCTGCTTCGTCACCTTGGTGATGGCTTGTGCTGTCACGGGTTGCGCCACTGACAGGCAGCAGTTCACAAATCGACCGGTTGTCATCGAACAGATGCCGGTGGCGAACGCCTTGCGGGTGGTCGGCCGTACTGCAGAATCGCCGCGCCGTTCGCATGACGACGTACCGGTCGGGCTGGTCAGCATAGAAGCCGAACAAGGGAAAAGTCAACCGGTCGCCGACGAGCCGGCAGGGACAGCAGCCGCTGTTGCGGGGTCTGAGTTCTCCCATCCGACATACAGAACAGGTGCTGTTTATTCACCGGCTGTGCCGGGGGAGAACACATTGGTTTTGGCTGCAGGTGTTCAGCCGGTGAGTGAGACTGCCGACTCCTGGAACGTCCAGGATCTCCAGCATCTGGCACTGCAGAATAACCCCGCGATTCTGCAGGCGGTGGCGGCGGCCAGCAGGGCAGATGGCGTACACAACCAAACTGGCCTGCCCCCAAATCCCTCTGTCGGCTATTTCGCTGAGGAGATCGGCAATGAAGGTGAGGCCGGATTGCATGGAGCATTCGTGTCACAAATGTTCGTGCGGGGCAAGAAGCTGGCATGGAATCAGCAGGTCGTTGGCCATGAAGTGCAAATGCGTCGCTGGAATGAAAAGGTGCAACGTCAACGAGTCCTGACCGACGTTCAACTGCACTACGCTGCTGCTCTGGCTGCCCAGCAGCGACTGGAGTTGACACGTGCTTTTCGCATGGTAGCCGAGCAGGGTGTGTGCATCTCCAAACAACGTGTTAAAGCTAAGTTCTCCGGCCGAGCCGACATCCTGCAGTCGGAAATCCAGCTGAGCCAGATTGAATTGGCCATTTGGCAAACGGAACTGCAGCAACAGGCTGTATGGCAACAGTTGGCTGCGGTTGTCGGCCTGCCGGACCTCCCGTGCCGACCTCTTCAGGGCAGACTTGAGCCCAGTGAACACATCACGAATCCGGACGATGTGTTATCACAGGTGCTGACCGACAGCCCACTGCTGGCGATGGCTCAGTATCGAGTGAGTCGGGCAGCGGCCAGTCTGCAGCGCCAGCAGGTTCAGCAGATCCCGAATCTGACTGCCCGGTTGGGTATTGGTCACGATGATGCCACAGGCGATTCTTTTGCCAACCTGCAGTTCAGTGTTCCTGTTCCAGCACATAATCGCAACCAGGGCAATATTCACGCGGCCAGAGCGGAATACTGCGAGGCGACTCAAAACGTCCGCCGCTTAAAAATGCAAATTCGCCACGACCTTGCGGCAGTGTTGCGTGACTATCATTCCGCGCAGGCAGCTGTCGAGCAGTATCGGGATGTCATCATCCCCAGGGCGAAAGAAACACTGACACTGATGAAACAGGCGCAGGCGGGTGGTGAATACGATTTTTTGCGCGTCCTCACGGCTCGTCGTGCTTTTTTCGATGCCAGTATCAACAGTGTCAATGCCAGCCAAAGACTGGCCGCCAGCGATGCCAGGATCACGGGATTACTGCTGACAGGCGGGCTCAGCGACCCTGTCGAGACACCCTTGAGTACCGGCCTGAGAGGTCAGACGCTTAGCCAGCGGTAGCTAATGTATCTTTTGAGTCTGACTGGCGGAACCGCACTCAGCAAGTTGCACTTCGACTTCCGTTTCGCATGCTGCGTTCAGGATGCCCGCATGCTGTCTCAGTCCTTGCGGAAAATGGGTGGTCCGGTAACTGTATTATAGAACACACAAGGAGCGTGAGGGATATCTGAAACGCGACAGTCGAACAAATACTGGATGTCTCGTTCCGCTTCGCCGGGTGACGGTGTTTCCAAGTGGTGATTTGTCATTCCGCGTGTTCCTGATTGATCGGTGGAATCTCTGCATTTCTCCCATTGCGACGTCGCAGTGCGTATCGCTGAAAATCAGACACGCTGTCGATGTTCTGGTAGATTGCCGCGGTCGCATCCCATATCGCATAGGCCCGTTCGGTTTCTCCGTCGGCAGCCAGTTCGACAGCCTGTTCCATTCGGGCACTGAAGAACTCTCTGACACGATCATCACTCAGCACCCGTTGACGCGCCAATTCGAGGCGTTGGGCGAACAGGACCTTCCAGATTCTGAACTTGTCCGGGCTCAACCCCTCCGGCGGACCTTCCTCCCTGAGTTTGTCCGGCGTATATTGCTCCAGATTCTGAACAACCTGATAGTACCGCTCGATCGCAGCAAGAGGATTCGCATCAAGATCATCCTCGGCTCTCAGAGCAGCCACATAAGTCTTTTCGAGTTGAGTCTCCATCGTGCCGAAACCTTGGGCCTTTTTCTCCATTTGGCGTCTCAGAATCTCCAGGTGAATTGTGTCGGCCCAGATTTGCGCGTCCACGGCATACCGGCTGTCAGGGTCACGTGTAAGAATCGGCAGGATGTAGTCGTCGAGGGCTTCCCTGCGATCCGTCGGGCCCCCGTTTTCCATGACATATGCGGCCTTCTCGTGCAGTGATGCCACACTGGGCGGCAGCATCAGCCAGCCCGCGAGAGCCAGCAATGCCAGCAGGCAGGTGGCGAGAAACCAGGTTCGCTCATGGAGCGGAACGTCTTGACGTCGCTTCTTTTTCTTCTTCTTTGCCAAAGACTTCCGCAGCTGCTCTCTGTCCGCACGCGTTGCGATCTGACCGGCAGGTGCCACGGCGGTGGTAGCCACGCTGTTACCCGCCGCCAGCTTGTCGCGGATTTCGCCCAATTCCGTATGGACTGCCAGGGCATCATACGGACGATCTTCGGGCGTCTTGGCCAGCATGCGGTCGACAAGTTTGTCCAGCCAGACCGGACAGTCTGGTGCGAACTCCCCCACATTATGAGGATCGTCATTCATATGCTGCATCAGCATTTCGGCCGGGTTATCCGAAACGAACGGGGTTTCACCGACCAGCGTTTCGTACAGCAGGCAGCCGAGGGCATACAGATCTGTCTTGCCTGAAATCGGATGTGCACCGTTAATTTGTTCCGGGGCCATATACGCAAATGTGCCGACAGTCTTTCCGGCCGCTGTGAGTGCCGTGGCTTCAGTATCGCGGGCGATGCCAAAATCACCCAGCATCAAACGGCCTTTGCGAGACAGGAACAGGTTGGCTGGCTTAAGGTCCCGGTGAATGATACCCGCGTTGTGAGCATGTTCCAGAGCCGAGCAGACCTGGCGACCGATGTGAATCGCCTGTTCCCACGTGAGTCGCCCGCGGTGCCGGATCACGTCCTGCAGCGATCCGCCATCAATGAACTGCATGGCATAGTAGCGCTGATTGTTCTCTGTACCGCCGCCGTAATATTTGACGATGTTGGGATGACTGAGTCGCTTGAGGATCTTAATCTCGCGCTCGAAGCGGCCCAGCAGTTTTTCCTCTGCCATCAGCGCAGGTGAAAGGATTTTGACGGCGACTTTCCTGTCGTTCTTTGGATACGTGGCCCGATAGACCACACCCATTCCGCCAACGCCGATTTGTTCCTCCAGAATAAACGGCCCAATCTGTCGTTTTTCCATGATGAAGGATCACTTAGAACAGCCGACCCGGGCGCTGGCCGAACCGGAGCCTTAAATTACGAACGTCGGCAACAGGAGAATAAGCTGCAGTATTACGGGGTATCGGGATGACCCGGGAGATTGAATTTGTCATCGAGGCCGATACCTTGCTGAGGATCTGGCACTCTGCCATCTTCGTGGGAATGAAATGTCTGTGCACTGCGACTGGAGAACCAAGGTCAAAACCATCGGGCGGGAACTGACGAAGTTCCGTGTCTTCATCAGCGTGCGATGCGTTCAGTAACGTCTACTTTCGGCGTCCTCCAGTGGTTGCCGCGTACTCAAAAACGATTTCTTTCAGTTGTTGATCAATCTGCCTGAGCCCTTTTTGAGCCCTCAATCCATCACCCCTCTTCCCTTCAGTCTCAATTGCCTGACCCGGCGTTTCCTCATCCATCAGGCTGGCTCGTTCTTTGGTTGCCTCCAAATACTGCTGTGGCAGGCTTTCCTCTCCGCCGTCCGGTAATCCGACATCCACGGTTCCTTCGAGTCCCAAAACTTCGAAAGATCCGGTCATCTGCTGAAATGGATCGAGACCTGGGCCCCTTCGGTTACGTCCCTCGAAACCAACACAGCTCCCGCAAATACTGCAGCAAAACAATACAATCCCGGCGATGTCATCGTCTTCCCCCCGACCAATGACCGATGAACCGCAAATAAGATGCCAGATTGTGCCACAACTTTATTCTATCTTACTGACAGCCGACCCGGATTGTCTAATCGGCAATGTGTTGCAGGACCGGGCTGAGGCCGAATCATCAGGGCCAGTCATGTTTGCGCGATGTTCGGAAATTTTTTGTCGGATGCACTCTATTCGATCGGACTGTGTTTCGGCGCGCAAAACACTCCGGACGCTATCTCGATTCGCCTGTCCCGGCAGAAATGGAATTGTTATTTCACCGGGAAGTCGTCAGGATCAATGGCCTGCTCGCTTCAGTTCCCATTTTTGAGTCCCGTCATGCTGACCATCAGCGGTGCAACTGACCGAAGCCTGTGCGACAGAATCCCACGTCGCAAATTTCTGGAAATTGGCGGGATGAGTGCCTTTGGTCTCTCACTGCCGGATCTACTGCGCGCGGAACAACAAGGCACGACCATCAGATCGAAGCGTTCCGTCATCCTGATCTGGATGCACGGTGGCCCATCCCAGCTTGATACATTCGACATGAAACCACTGGCCCCCCGCGAATACCGTGGGCCATGGAAACCGATAGCGTCCAGTCTGACTGGACTCGACATCTGCGAGTTGTTGCCCGAACACGCAAAGGTGATGCAGCACTGCACGGTCATTCGCAGTTTCTCACACGACAATGCGGACCACTGGGCGGCCGCACACTGGATGCTCACCGGACGTCTGGGTGCAACCGGCCGAGACCGAAAACCTCGCCAGCCATCGATGGGAGCTGTGGCATCGCGCCTGCTGGGACCCATGCAATCCGGCTCACTGCCAAGTGTCAATATCAACGATGGTGGATTCGGCTATCACGGTGGAGCGTGGATGGGAGTCGATTACAACCCGTTCCGGTACGGCGAATTCAGCTACGGCAACGAAGCCGGTCGACTGCCAACGGGTGACCACAAGAGCTTTACGCTGGTGGATGGGCTCAGTGAACAGCGACTGATGAATCGTGTACAACTACAGCATCAGCTGGACAGGCTGCGGAGCAACGTGGACCGCAATTCCGAATTCGAGGCAGTTGATGCTGTCGGGCAACAGGCCATTGATATCGTTCTGTCTGGCCGCGTCCGTCAGGCATTCGACCTGACCGATGAAGAGCCAGTGCTCAGGGAACGTTACGGTCCAGGCTGGGGCGAACAGGCGCTCCTGGCCCGGCGACTTGTCGAAGCCGGTGTCCGATTTGTTTCGCTGAACACCGGTTACTTCGATGATCACAGCAGCATCGAGAACGCGCTGAATGACAAGCTGCCGCGACACGACAGGTGCGTGGGTGTCCTGATTCAGGATCTGGCGGATCGGGGCATGCTGGATGATACGCTGGTCGTTACGGCGGGTGAATTTGGCCACACACCGCGAATCAACAAAAATGCCGGACGAGACCACTGGCCACAGGCGCAAAGTATTCTATTCGCGGGCGGAGGGTTTCGTCACGGTCAGGTGATAGGTAGTACGAGTGACAAGGCTGAATTCCCGACATCACGCAAGATCGGTGTGGAGGATTTTTGTGCCACAATTTATCACTCGTTGGGTCTGCGAACAGACGACAGTATCAATGACCTGTCGGGACGGCCGGTTCACCTGGTTCCCGGTGGTGAAGTGCCACCCGAGATGATCTGAGGCAGGATGCCGTGTCCCGACAACTCACCACATCTCGCGTGTCACGTAACCGTCGAATGGTGGCGATGTCGATCTGGCTGGGTCTGATCATGACTGCCATCGTGATGTGGAACAGCCGGACTCAGCATGTGGAGATTTCCAGTCCACCGGAGTTCGTGGTGTTTCTTCTTGCTGCCTTCACTGCGTTTGTGGGTTTGTTTGCCTGGATGCTGTTTAATCCGGCGCGCGGTGTTTCTGCCGAAACGACAACATTGATGCTGGCCGGAGCCGCCACGTTATTTCCTCCCTGCATCATTGCGTTTTGGACCATGCCAGCGGGGTCTCCTCTGAGCGGCTGGCTGACGGCTGGGCTGTTTGTGTTGCTGGTGATCGCCGTAATGAGTCCGGTGCCGGAAGAATTCTTCGGTATCCCTCGTAATCGACACACATACGTCGAACAGGTCTCAATGTTTGGTCTCGGCGATCAGTCGATACTGGACCAGCATCCCGACTGGTTTCAATCCACCGACCTCACTGTGGTGGTGCCGGAATCCAATCGACCATCGCTGGCCCCGAATTCCTGGTGTGACCAGGCACAACTCCTTCCACGCAGCGAGCACCGGCGAAGAATAGAATTGGAAGCTGATGAGGAAAATCCAGCCGCAGAGATCCGTCCGTCCCAAAAAAGGAAAGGCATTTTTGGTCGTTTGCGTGATCGACGATCATCGTTTCGAGACAGTTCCTCAGGATCCGAAAAATCGCCCTCTGACGAAAAGCCCAGCGAGCAACAGCAGGCATCACCCATCAAACTGACTGAGGGAGAGCGAACGGACCGACCTCAATCAAAACACGACCAGAGGGACCCGTTTTATGAGGAATCGTCGCAGCATCCTGATCGCCGCAGTCTTCCGTCTGCAGATTCTGCAGTTGGTCGCATGCTGCGGGACGACGGTTTTCAGATTGCCGATCAGTCCCGGCAAACTGAGTTTGCACGAGTCACTGATGAGTTCGGTGGGGAGACGATCGAAGGTACAGTCACGATTCGTTTTGACCACGGCCAGAAACGTGCCAACGTTCATGTTCCGTTCTCGCCACCGCTGTCGGGCAGACCTGACGTTGAGTGCAATACTGTCGATGACAATTCAATCCGCGTGAAGGTACCCGAACGCCGAGCGTGGGGACTGCGTATTGAAGGTCGCCGCACGGACTCCAGCACCATTCAGGAGTCGGAGATTGTCTTCTTGGCAGTGTATGTGCCATCTCAATGACCTGAACCGGTCAGTCCGAACCTGCCAGTTCTAACCGACGACTCCATCTGCTCCGGTCAAACGTGTTTGAGTTGTCGTTCATCGCTTTCCAGCACTGTCAGCCGCACATTCTGACACTGAATGTGATTCACCCGGTTCCGGTATGCGTCCGAATCGAGACAGCAGGAACCCGTTGAGTGTGTCGTAGTCAGCTTCTTCCGGAAGTCCCAGCTGATACTGGTCGTTGAGATCATCAATATGAGCGCGAGCGTCGACTTCGATGATACCGTCCTGTTGTTGCATCAGTTGTGGCTCATCAGGATCAAATTCATCAGAAATTTCTCCGACAATTTATTCCATGATGTCTTCCATTGTAACGACTCCTGCCACGCCGCTGTATTCGTCCACGACGATCTCCAACTGGATCTTTTTATCCTGCATCTCATGGATCAGGGCATCAATTCGCTGCGACTCGGGCACATAGACCGCCTGCCGTGCAACACTCTCCACGGTGTCGTGCTGCATGTTGGCACCACCGGCAACGCTCCGTAACAGGTCTCGAGCGTAAAGGACGCCGATCACATCTTCGACGCCGGTGCGAATAACGGGAAACCGTGAATAACTACACCGCATGATGAGCTGGATGGCATTCCGTAATTTAGTTTCTGCGGGAATCGCCACGAGGTCGATACGGGGTGTCATGATGGATGCGACACCGGTATTGTGCAGGTCCAGCAGTCCGTGGATCATGTGAGAGCCGCCTGCCCAGATCACGCCGTGGTGCTGACCTTCGTCCACGAGTGTGAGGATTTCGCCGGACAGTTTGTGCCCTGGGCTGACCCCTGGTTCTTCGACGCCAGCCGTGCGGTGGACAAGTCGATCGACATGGGCCGCGAGATTCCAGACGGGAACCGAAAGTCGACGAATGTCCTCCCAGCAGCCGTACAAGAGTGTACCTCCCCGAGCTCGGGTGATGGAGCGTGGCAGTGCGATCCACAGCAGAAAGACCAGCGACGTGACTTCTGTCAACCGGCACGGCCAGGCGACAGCTTCGACCAGGTCGAACGACACAGGTAAATGAAACAGCTGCAATGCAGGAAGTTGGGCAGCCAGCCGCCACAGGCCACGGCCAGCATCAGTGAGAATTCAAACACAAGCAGAGCGGATTGACGGGCCGCAAGAACACGACTCAGCACGCTCCGTGTGTTTGCGATTTCTGCTCACCTGCTCCAGTTGATGCAGTGATCCAACGCGAAGCGCGAAACACATCAGGAAAAGAAAAAATATCAGACCGATGACCTGATGGTTGGCAGCATCCTGGGCAAGACGTTCACTCGGAGGCATCCTGTCGGCATTCGCTCGACTGCACCACGGCGTCATCATGTCTAGGGATTGTCGGCAATCCCAGCTGACTAAAGACAGCCGCTTCTCTTGCACGCATTATCTGTCTCTCTGCAGGGTCCAGATCATCGTATCCGCAGATATGCAGCATTCCATGGATCACATAAAGTGTCAGTTCGGACTGCAATTCCCAGTCCAGCCGTTCTGCTGCCGACTGGGCATATTCGACGCTGACGATAATCTCTCCTTCGATATGAGCACCAGCAGAACGATCGTCAGCGCCACAGCCTGCTGACTCACGTTCTGGGTGTGTCCAGTCCAGCTGAAAGCTGAGCACGTCTGTCGGGTAATCGTGCTGCAGGTGATTGCGATTGATGACACGAATCGTCGCACTGTCGACCAGACTTACACTAAGTACGGCTTCGGCGACTGATTCGATGGACAGCGACTGCAGCACCGCCTGCCGCAGTGCGCCGGAATCCACCGCAACGCATTGCCTGTTCGCAGTGATGTCGACCTCATAACTCATACGCGTGGAAGCCGGGTAAATTTTTGAGGGTCTGTCAGGCCGTTTTCTGGTCAGGGTATTTGATGCGGCCATGATGTACTGCCAACAGAGTCTTAACGACCGATTCCTGAATAACCCGCAATTCGCTCATGGTCAGTCCACACTCATCAAACTGTCCATCCAGCAGTCGCTTAAGCGTAAGTTCCCGAACCAGTGACTGGATCCTTTTGGGCGTTGGTTCACTAAGCGTCCGGCTGGCGCTTTCGACGGCATCCACCAGCAACATGACTCCTGTTTCCTTCGACTGTGGTTTTGGTCCAGGGTAGCGAAAGGTCGATTCGTCCGCGTCCGTCCGATGGTCTTCGTCCGCGCGGGCGGCTGCTTCATGATAAAAATACTCTACCAGAGTTGTCCCGTGGTGCTGTTCGACAAAGTCGATGAGGTGCTGTGGCAGATTGTGCTGTTCAGCCAGCTCTGATCCATCCTTCACATGACCGATGATAATCAGGGCGCTCATAGCCGGCATCAGATTCTCATGCTGGTTCTGCTGACCTTCGACCATGTTCTCAACGAAGTACTCCGGCTTCAGCATTTTCCCGATATCGTGAAAGTAGGCGCCAACACGCACGAGTAGTCCGTTAGCCCCAATCGCATCTGCTGCGGCTTCGCCGATCGTCGCGACGCTTAACGAATGGTTGTAACTGCCAGGAGCCCGGCGTGCCAGTTCCTGCAGCAGGGGGTGGGACACGTCGGTAAGTTCCAGCAGGCTGATGTCTGTCACGATGCTGAACGCACGTTCTACAAACGGAAGACTGCCGGCGACGAGGTAACAACACACCAGTGACCAGCCCGCCAGCTTCAGACTCTCCTTCAGGACTGCGCTGTTCTGCCACAAGTCCAGCAGTGAATGAGCCTGGATCAGATTCAACCCCCACACGGACAGGAAGCCGATGATGGCCGCGACGAATCCGGTTTTAATGACAGTTGATCGTGACGATACCGTTTTCAGCGGAACGATCACCGTCACGCACAACAGCATCAGCGAAGCAAACTGGTCAAGACGTGCCAGAGTGGCGAACGACACCATCACCGACAGGCAGAATCCCGTCAACAGTGCCAGAGCCTGGTTGTGAACAATTGCCACGACGATCACCGTTGCCATCACCGGAATGATTTCTGCCCGCCATGGATCAATGCTCAGCAGGCTGCCGCTGGCGACTGCAACTCCGCACATTGCGATGAGCGCCAACAGCTGAGCTGGATCATTTAACAGCTCCGGTTCAGAACCAGCGAGATAGATACTCGTCAGCACCACCAGTACGATCAGCATCACTGCGGCACCAACAACGCGGAGGCAGCGCTGTCCGCTGGATATGTCTTTTTCGTATGCATCGAACTCATAGATCAGCAGACGCTGGTGTTCCGGCGTAAACTGAGCGCCAGCCGGAATCAGTACGCTGTCGGCCGGATAGAAATCATATTGGTGTTCTGTTTCATCCACCGCTCGCTGAATGCGACGATTCGTTTCTTTGTCGTTGTAAACCAAATGGCCGGACAAGCTGGCGGTAATCCAGGGTTCGACCCACGAGCGAATTGGCTGAAGGGTCTCATGATCAGACCATGCCTTGCCAAGTGTTCCGGTATCCAGCAGCTGATCGTCAAGGATCACATCAGACAGAACGGCCACGCTCAGCAGCAGCTCCGCATCCTCAGAGCTGACAATTTCGATTCGGGTTTCATCCGGATGCGCAATGTTCAGCGCGGCAAACGCGGGCACATCCAGAATCCCCACCACGCGTGCTCCACCGAGCCATTGCGAAAAATCGAGCACCAGCCGGTCCAGCAGTTCCCCTACAGATTCTGTTTCAGTCAGTAACGAATGCAGCTTGTCGAAATCTGTCCCATCCTGCCTGATGCCAAAGGCCTGGGCCACCGACGGGTCCAGCTCGGCAGCCGATTCGGCATTGGCCACAGCGCTCAACTGGCTGCGGAAAGTGGCTGTCAGATTGTCGATCACATCGTTGTGCTGAACGAATACCCGGGCAGCCTTTTCCTCGGCGTCACGTCGGCCACGCTGCGTTTCCAATACGTTTTCAACACGAAAATCGACGCGTGACAAAACACCGTCGGAGACAAACTGGCCTTCACGATATGGGAATCGAGTTCGCCACGACTGCATCGCAATCAGTAACACAACAACGGCGGTGACACCGATGAGCAGCTGTTTGACAATCCGGTAATCCTGCAACGAGTGATGCAGTCGTTCCCGCCACGATTGTGTCGGGCGGAAGACTCGGGTGTGTCGGGCACGGCGTGTCCCAAAGAATGTCATTATGCTGACTGCCGACGGAGTGGCGTCCGTCGCGCTGGCCATACTTCGTCAAACATCTGGCAAAGTGCAACGGCGGTCCGGTGTGGCCCTGTCAGGCAACCAATCCTGTTTCTACCAGGAAGAACTGGATTCGTCGTCATAGGCCGAAACAATCTCGCGAACGAGGTGATGACGTACAATATCCTTTCCCGTCAGCCGGACAATTGCAACCCCGTCAATTTCAGAAAGTCGCTCTATTCCGTCTTGCAAACCACTGCGTGTACCGTCTGCCAGATCATTTTGGGTTGCATCGCCCGTGACGACAATGCGGGAGTTGACCCCCATTCTCGTCAAAAACATCTTCATTTGCGTAATTGTCGTATTTTGACCTTCATCCAGAATCATGAAGGTATCGTTGAGTGTCCGGCCGCGCATGAAGGCCAGCGGCACCACTTCGATCACATCGTTGCTCATGTAACGCCGGATCTGATCAAATTCGAGCATGTCGTTGATGGCATCCAGCAGTGGTCGCAGGTACGGATTGACTTTGGCCTGCATGTCGCCCGGGAGAAATCCCAGCTTTTCCCCGGCTTCAACGGCAGGTCGCACCAGAACCACCTTCCGCACCTGTTCGGCCTGCAAAGCCTGCAAAGCCATCGCGACCGCCAGATATGTTTTTCCAGACCCGGCCGGACCTTCGCTGAACACCAGCGCATTCGTCTGCATCGCCTCCATGTAGCGTTGTTGTCCATTCGTTTTTGGTTGGATTGATCCGGCACGTGCAAGTTCAGGACGCCGGTTGGTGGAGGCTTCGCGAAAAGTCGAATTGCCGGACGGATCACCGGTGCGAACAGATTCTTCAGCTACAAATCGTTGAGTTATGATTTCACTCACGTCGGGGTTCAGACTCCTGATCACATCGGTTTGCAGAAGTTCGCCACTGTTTGCAAGGACTCCCTGCCACTCAGACAGAATACGGCAGCAATCACTGACTTGCGACTGTGTTCCGAAAACACGGATCTCGTTTCCTCGCAAAACAATACTGGCCTCCGTCGCCGTCCGCACTCGACGGACAAACTCATCCCGAGGCCCAAACAGCGCCCGGGCTTCATCCTGGCCGTTGAGTCGAATGGATGCTTCTGCCATACATGTACCGCTTTGCTGCTGAACCTCCGGTTTCCCCGAGACAAACGAGTGCCTTGTATTGTCGGTGGATTAGATTGACAAGAGAAGCACCGCGATGCCAGTGTTGGCGAGGCCTCACAACATCAAAGACGCAGATACCGCCCCGATCGGCTGCGGAATTTCATCTCCCATCTGCGAACTTTTCGTCGACACGTATATCACCGTGCTGGTTCACCGGAGTTGCCAGGTGGCGACGAATGATGCATTAGGACAACACGATTGTTCCCATTGTCTCGCAAAGTATACGGTCGACCAAATTTACCAAGTTCTGCTTTATTGGGTCCGGAAACTGTAAGCCAATGAGCCACAACAATTTGTGGTGATTCTTGCCAGTTCCAGCGAATTCTGGTTCGTTTTTTGCGTATGAGCCACCCGTCGAATTTCATTCACAAAACGACAAACGACACGGCGAATGCCGTTGCTGTTTCCTGACCAGGTGGTCGCGGACGAACCTGCCTGTAGCGGATCAGCGGGAATTTGATTGGAGGCGGGACAGAATGAATCCAAAAAAACTTCAGCGCCTTAACATTCGGATCGACAGTGGCACGGCAGTCGTAGGACTGGACCATATTGAGATCTGGGATGGTGCTGATCTGGCTTTATTGCGTGAGGTAATGTCCGATCTGATTGAACATGATGGATTCCGTTCAGTGGGAGTCGACCTTACATCGGTCAAGTATATTCCCAGTGGTTTCTTTGGGATGCTGTTCGAATGGTACGAAACCGGAATTGAGATCCGATTGCATTCTCCGCAACCAAATGTCGAGCGGATGCTGTGGTTTCGCATGTTTTTCATCGACTGTCCGGATGGGCATTTTCAGCTTTCCGATGAACGGGTTCGCCACCACACGCCGAACCAGCAGGTGGAGTATCACAAGCGCGAATTCATGGCTGAGCCGCGAACTGACAAAGGTGATTCGGATTCGGTCCGTTATGGGGTCTCCACATCCGGGAGCTGAACAATCACCGGATTTGGTTGTCAGAATACTCGAGATCGAATGCTCTCGGACCCCGCCGAGCAGAACTTGAATCCAATCCCGTGATTTCCGGGCCAGACGCGAAGTGATTAGTCAAAATCGCGTCACACATTCGCTTAAGCACGCTGTTATCGCACCTTGCCGAAAGCGCAGCTGTGGGCAGCGATCGCGGCACGAATCATAAACTTGACGGATCTCGGTTTTCCTGATCTGCGCTAAAATGACGATTACCCGGATGGGTTATTCCCTTTAGCGAGTGTTGCGCTGTCGTGCGGCATGTGTGAATCGTGGAAAGTTTAATCGATGTCCGTCTCCAAACACTTGTGTATTCTGTCCGTTGGTTTGTTGATTGTGATTTCCGGCTGTTCCAGCAACCGTCTCCGGCATATTTTTGCCCCGGACCGGGAGTTTCTGGCTCTCAATGAACTGGAACAGTATAACCGAGAGCGTGGCGCTGAACTCGAGTGGTCGGAGCAGCCCGCCGAATCGCTGGTGTCGTTGCGGAAAGATGCTGAAGACAAAGCGGGTAATGGCGAACGCGTAGGCATTTTCAGTATCAGCCGCTGGTTGCAACCGAAGAACCGTGCTGTTCTCCCTGCTAATCCGTTTCTGGAAGACTACCCTGGCGAAGAGGCAACCGACAACAACTCCATTGTGGCAGTCGCGCATTCAGATGAGCTGCCTCATGGCAGTGTCGATGAATTCAGCAGTGAAAAAGACGAGAGCCACGAGATCATCTTTGGGGAAACCGCAGACGCGGGCGCCAAAGGCGGTTCGTCGAGGTTTGCCGATATTATGGCCGAGTTTGAAGACGAAGATGAGCAAGCTGATGACCTCGATGCACTGGCGGAAGCATGGATCACGGGCGAGACCGACAAAGCAGGTGCCATTAGTTTCGACCCGCTGCCGGCAAAATCGGATGACAAACTAACCGCCTCCAAAGAGCCCCGTAACAAGGCTACGGTTTGGGAATTCAGTGCTTTGGATGAACAGCTGGCGGGCGAGGAAGTGGAGCAGTCAGTTTATGATCTTTCCGAACCAGGCGGTATCATGGATTCCCGGGACAAACTGGACTGGAATCTGGAATTCAAGGCCATGAAGGCTCCGTATGCGGGCAGGCAGCCGGATGGACTGCAGACTGCAGGTATCATTCATGGCGAAGCATCAATGGACGAGAGTCTTTGGCAGCCTGCGAACTCCAGTGATGGCTGGGAATCGGCCGATTTTGAGAACATTCAGGACAATCATCAACGGTCCGCAATCGCTGCTGTCGACACCAAGTGGAATTGGGATTTCGGTCCAGTGACCGAAGTTGAAAACTCTGCCAGGAACCTTCCTCGCGTCACGCAGTCGTTCGATCCGGCGGCGGCGGGCGGTGGTGTGCCTGTCGGTGATCCTTCCACCCCGATTCAGCGGGCCCCGCAGACACTCATGTCAGCCCGAACTGACTTACTGGCATCTGGTGTTCACGCTTTCCCGAGTGATGTAAAGTCTCAGGCATTGGCAGTGTCCCCGGCTCCGGCGACAACCATGCCAACAGTAGCCCGGAAGGCTGGACTTTTCTCGTTTCTCTCCCCGCGAGCTTGGCTGATGTTGCTGGGGGTGGTGGTAATCGCGTATCTGCTGTTTGTTCCCGACCGAAAAAACCTGCGCCACCCGTTCAAATGGCGGTACCGTTGACCAAGCTCGGTACAGCCCTCAGGGTCGCGGGAGCCTGGCAGCAGAATACGACCTAAAGTCTGGTAATTGGCATTATCTCCTGTCGCGTTCGGAGTATCCGGACGCGGCCAGCAATTGCAACTGGAGCCAGACATGCAGGACCCGTTTAGCCGCCCTACCATTGATGATCTTCGTCTGGTGCTTGACAGCATCGGAAAGCTCGAGTGCACAAACCTTCGCGCTAACGAGCGGCTGGTGCTGTCCGTCCCCGCGGAAATCAGGACGCAGCGAGGAAATACGATTTCTGCGATGACTCGGGAAATCAGCCGGACCGGTATTGGGATGCTGCATCGAGGATCTGTGTTACCTGGCAATGTAATTGTCCGGATGGCCAGTGAAAGTCGACAGTTCGAGTATCATGTACGACTTGAGTGGTGTTCGCCCTGTGATAACGGGATGTTCATGAGCGGAGGGACGTTCATTTCCAATGAAAGCTGAGACCCTGTGAACGGCAATCCGATCACATTGAAAATGATTCGGTTGACGGGATGTCGGTTTCGTTCATAATCTTCCAGCTTCCATGGCGGGAAGTCCTGCTGCGGATGGTGCTGCAGGCCGATGAGATCATCTCCGAGGTATCCCGGTAGCAACAATTTGGCGGGTGCGACTGACGTCGCGTCTCAAATACGCGGGTGTAGCTCAGTGGTAGAGCACCACGTTGCCAACGTGGATGTCGAGGGTTCGAATCCCTTCGCCCGCTCTTTTTTATGGCCTCACAGACGTTTGCGAAATCGTGGACTGTTGAGCCAATGAGAAAAAGGGGCACCTAATGAGCGACGGACAAATAATCACCGCTGATCCGGATGTACCGGACGACGGATCAAAAGAATCCAGCCAGCTGAATCTGGATGTTGAGATTTCAGAAGCTGGCCCCTGCCGCAAGCACGTGGTTGTCACGGTTTCCGAGGCAGACATTGCGACGGTGAGAGGCGACGCCATCGATGAACTGGCGGGAAAAGCCGAAGTTCCTGGTTTTCGGGTCGGCCGGGTTCCGTCTGCGTTGCTGGAAAAACGATTTCGTGACGAGATCATCAGTGATATAAAACAAAAGGTTCTGTTGCAAAGTCTGGAACAGCTTTCGGACGACAACAGCATCGATCCCATTAACCAGCCTGAAATCAACGTCGACAGTCTCGACATCCCGGAATCCGGAGACTTCCACTATGAGTTTGACGTCGAGGTTCGGCCTGAATTTGAAATTCCGGACTATGCGTCACTGACAATCGAACGCCCATCCGGCGAAGCCTCCGATGATGAATTCAAAGCGTTTCGAACTCAGTTCCTGTCATCGCATGCGGAACGAAACACCGTCGACAGGCCAGCGGTCAAGAGTGATTTCGTCGTTTGTGACATTGTTTTCCGGCACAATGGCAAAGAAATCCGGGAATCCGAGTCCATTGCTTTGCAGCTCCATTCGGAACTGCGGTTTCAGGACAGTGAGCTTAGCGACTTTGACGAGCTGATGACCGGTGTCACCACGGGGGACACACGGAAAGCCGAGCTGACGGTATCACTCCAGTCGCCCAATGTCGAAATGAGAGGTGAAACTGTTGAGGCGGAATTCAGGGTGCTGGAGGTGCAGGAGCAGATTCTCCCCACTATGGACCGGGAATTCCTCGAACGCTTGGACTGTGATTCTGAAACAGACCTGGATGAACGTCTTCAGGAAGCACTCAAGCGACAAATCGAATATCAGCAGCGTCAGGCGACTCGACAGCAGGTGCTGGAGAAGATCACGGAAGCCGCCGACTGGGAACTTCCCGAGTCAATGGTGAAGCAGCAGACTGAAAATGCTCTGCGCCGAGAGATGCTGGAAATGTCGCAGGCCGGTTTCCCGCGCGAACACATCATGGCTCGTGAAAATGAAATCCGTCAGAACGCAATTGATAGCACTCGCCAGGCACTGAAAGAGCATTTCGTACTTGACCGAATTGCAAATGATGAGAATATTGAATGCGAAGAAAGTGATATCGATCATGAACTCACGATGATGGCGTTTCAAAGTGGTGAGTCACTTCGCCGTATTCGGGCCCGGATGATCAAGTCAGATATGATGGACAATCTGGAGGCTCAGCTGCGGGAACGCAAAGCAGTTGACCATGTGATTGAAAAGGTTTCATTTACCGAATATGAACGCGAACCGTTTGTGGAAAATGATGTCGCTACCGCCGCCATCGCAGTCTGTGGGAATATTACCACAACTCAGGTTAAGGACGCCGTCGAAATCAGTCCTGAAGACAGTGGGAACAGTGAATCCTGAACCGGGCGTGGCATTCTGACCACGCCTGACCTCGTCTTTAGCGGTTGTGATTTCACTCGCGTTGAGTTTCTTTGCCGCTCGCCTGGTTGACAACAGCAACTGCCGACAGCACAGAAAATTGAAACAGCATCAGACGCATTTAGTGAAGGGGGACACATCAATGAAGGATCCGCGTATGGACTACAGCCCCGTGCTGCAGCGCGACTATACGGCTCAACGGCAGATGGGCCTCGGTGATCTGCTGCTGGATAATCGAATTATCTTCCTCGATGGTCCCATCCACGATAGCAGCGCTAATTTGGTGGTCATGAAACTGCTGTTTCTGCAGTCAGAAAACCGGCACCAGGACATTCATCTGTATGTGAATTCACCGGGTGGATCGGTCACCGCGACGCTGGCGATTTACGACATCATGCAGTTCATTGAATGCGATGTTGCCACTTACTGCGTCGGCATGTCGGCCAGTGGGGGCGCGATCCTGGTGGCCGGAGGGGCTTCCGGAAAGCGATTTGCTCTGAAACACTCGAAGATGATGCTTCATCAGCCGTATGGTGAGATTGGCGGCCAGGTCTCAGACATCGAGATTCAGGCGAAAGACATAATTGAAACACGCGAACTGCTGAATGAACTGCTCGCAGGACACACAGGCCGTTCGGTGGAGCAGATCGCCAAAGACACGCAGCGTGACCATTATCTGACGTCTCAGGAGGCGAAGGACTACGGTCTGGTGGATGAAGTCCTGGACAAAGTTGTCGGACCGGGAAAATCGTAACCGGACAGACTCTGATTGATGCAGCCATTCCTCAACTCGCCGGATGGATTCTGATATGACAGCTCTTGTCCCCTATGTCGTTGAAAAACACGGTCGCGACGAACGTGCGATGGATATTTACAGCCGTTTGCTCAAGGACCGCATCATTATCCTTGGCAGCAGTGTGAACGACGACGTCGCCAACAGCATTGTAGCCCAGCTGCTCTTCCTGCAGTTTGACGATCCCAAAGCGGATATCCACTTCTACATCAACTCGCCAGGCGGTTCAATCACAGCTGGTATGGCGATTTACGACACGATGCAGTACATCAGTTGCGACGTGTCCACTTATTGTATCGGCCAGGCGGCCAGCATGGGAGCTGTCCTGTTAACCGCGGGGGCACCGGGCAAGCGCCACGCTTTACCCAATGCCCGTATCATGATCCACCAGCCTTTGGCCGGCATGGAAGGCACTGCAACAGAACTGGAAATCCACGCCAAAGAGGTGCTCCGCGTCAAGCAGCGACTGAACGAAATCCTGCTGAAGCATACCGGTCAAACACTGCAAACAATCCAGGAAGATACGGACCGTGACAAATTTATGACCGCGGAGGAAGCCAGAGACTACAAGCTGATTGATAAGGTTCTGGAATCGCTGGAGAAGCCAGAGACTACAACAGAGACTACAACAGAGACTGCAAGCTGATTGATAAGGTTCTGGAATCGCTGGAGTAGTAGTCGATCAGTCCAGTGAGTGTATCAGCAGACCGCTGCGAAGTTTGGGTTCGAACCAGGTGCTTTTCGGCGGCATGATCCGGCCCGCATCCGAAACGCGCATCAGCTGGTCCATTGACGTGGGATACATTGATACGGCTACAGCCCATTCACCTGAATCCACCAGGCGTTCCAGTTCCTCGGTGCCCCGAATTCCGCCGACGAAGCCAATGCGCTCATCCGTGCGGACGTCGTCGATGGCAAAGATCGGTCGCAGCACGCGGTCTTCCAGTAACGCCACGTCCAGTGAATTCACGGCGTCAGACACATCGATCGAATCGGAGGGCACGGTCAGGCGACACCAGCTGCGGTCGACATAAATACAGAAGCTCCCAGCGGTGGCGGGCACTGGATTGTCGATTGCTTCCAGCTGGCCGACCGTGGACAGCTGGGCTTTCAGATCAGCCACCGTCAATCCGTTGAGATCCCGCACAATTCGGTTGTACGACAGGATCCTCAGCTGATTGGCCGGAAACAATACCGACAAAAACCAGTTATATTCTTCTTTGCCGGTGTGGTGTTTGTTGGTGCTCCGGCGTTCCATTGCGGCGCGCCAGGCACTGGCGGATCGGTGATGACCGTCGGCAACATAGAACACCGGCACGGTCAGCATTGCAGCCACATACGGATCGGTTTCTGTCACCTTCCACACAGTGTGCTGTACACCATCTTCGGCTGTGAAATCGTACAGAGCCGGCGTCTGCAGGACAGTCCGGACCAGTGCGTCGATCGTCTCGTCGCCACGGTAACTGAGAAACACCGGGCCCGCGTGTACGTTCAGCGTCATGACGTGACGCGTGCGGTCATTTTCTTTGTCTGGTCGTGTTTTTTCATGCTTGCGGACCAGGTTATTGGCGTAGTCGTCCACATGGCAGCAGCAGACAAGTCCCACCTGCGGTGTGCCACCCATGATCTGCCGATATACATAAAGACAGCTGTCAGGATCCCGGTGCATCACGCCTTCGGCCAGCAGTCGATCCAGACTGGCTCGACCAGTTTCATAGACTTCAGCGGCATAGGGATTTGTCCCCGGCGGCAGGTCGATGTCCGGCCGAATCACATGCAAAAAGCTACTGGAATTATCCTTCGCCAGCGCGGCAGCTTCGGCTCGACTGACAACATCATATGGCACCGAAGCAACGGTGTCGGCATATTCGCGAGCGGGACGGATGGCTCTGAACGGTTGAATGCGAGGCATGGAAGGGGGGGGGGGCCGGCAGGGAATCAATGGAACCTGGCTGACGACAGTGGATTGAAATACTTTAGGTTGCCGGAGCCAACCGTGCCGGACATCCGTTTGTCAGGATTACCCGGTTTCCCGCAGGCCACGGTGTCAGGGAGCCCGGTTTTTCAGAATACCGGGCCTCTGGATCGTAGAACATGGATTGTTATGATGTCTTGCTTCTGGTTGACTGCTCGCAACCTGATGAACTTCCTGCCCGGAGAGAAACGATGCATCGTCGTCTCCCAATTGTGGTCGTGCTGCTGACTGGAATAGTGCTCGGCGGCTGCTCGGATTCGGACTCAGCCGGCAACGGAACCACTGAATTGGGAGGGAAACCATCGTCTACGGCCCGCTCCAAAGGTGTCATCGGATACTCGGCGCTCACACTGACAAATCCGTTCTTTAAGATCATCGCAGACACAATGGCCGCCGAAGCCGAAAAACACGGCTACGAACTGGCCGTGGTATCCGCCAACGAAAACGTCGCGCGCCAGTCCGAACAAATTGATGAATTCATTGTGCAGGGCGTCGCTGCCATTGTGCTGAATCCAGCGGATTCCGCTTCGATTGGCCAGGCAATCAGGAAAGCCAATGATGCCGGCATTCCGGTCTTCACCAACGACATCAAGTATACCGGCGATGCCGGCAGTGTGGTGAGCCATGTCGCGACGGACAATCTGCAGGGGGGACGTCTGGCCGGTGAAGCACTGGTCAGACTGCTGGGCGAATCCGGAGGAAAAATTGCTGTCCTCGACTTTCCAAATGTTGAGTCCTGCCAGATGAGGACCAAAGGGTTTCAGGAAATCATTGATGCTCACAACGCGAAAGAAGGAGCGGCACAGATCAACATTGTGTCGGTGCTGAATGGAGGAGGTAAGCGTGACGTTGGTTATGCCAAGGCTCAGGATATTGTCATCGCCAATAGTGACCTGGCCGCAATCTTCGCCATCAATGATCCGTCTGCTCTGGGAGCTTACGCCGCCCTTGAAGAAGCTGGTTTGCAGGACCAGATTACAATCATCGGGTTCGACGGCGAAAAGGCCGGCAAGGAAGCCATTCTGGCTGGCAAGATTCTTTGCGATCCTGTCCAGTTTCCCGATCAGATGGGCCTTCGCACGATAGAACTGATCATGCAGCACTTTGACGGCGAGGATGTCCCGGAAGAAGAGCTGATTCCGTCAAAGTTGTACTACAAGGCTGACGCTGAAAAGGACCCGGGTCTGAAAGCCAGTGGAACCGGTGAGTCCAGTGGTGTCTGACGCCACGGGAAACAGGTTTTTATGACGGCTGCTTCAGCTCTTCTTCAGGCCTCCGGCATCAGTAAATCGTTTCCCGGCGTACGCGCACTGGACGATGTGTCACTGGAGGTTCATGCCGGTCAGATTCTGGGCCTCGTCGGTGAAAACGGCGCCGGGAAGAGCACCCTCATTCGGATTCTGGCCGGTGCCAGCCAGCCGGACAGTGGCCGGCTGGCAATGGACGGTCGGTTCGTGGAATTCCGTGAGCCGGTGGCTGCCATGCGAGCTGGCGTTGGAGTCATCTACCAGGAATTCAATCTGATCCCGGCTTTGTCGGCCGTGGAGAATCTGTTTCTGGGACGGGAGTCGTGGCGACTGGAGCATCGTCATGAACGTCTGCGTGCCGAAGAAATCTTCCAGCGCCTGGGCGTCTCGGTCCCGCTGGATGCTCCTTGCCGCGCGATGTCGGTGGCGCATCAGCAAATCGTGGAGATCGCCAGGGCACTGCTGTTTGACGTTCGCCTGCTGGTGATGGATGAGCCTACTGCAGCCCTGACTCCGCGAGAAGTCGAAAATCTGATGAATATCGTCCGTGAACTGACCGTTCGAGGCATCGGCATTCTCTATGTCAGCCACCGCCTGAATGAAGTGTTCGAGTTATGCGACACAATTGCAGTGCTGCGCGACGGCTGCCAAATTGCCACCCGACCGACTGCCGAGTTCTCACGCGAGTCACTCATTGAGATGATAGTGGGGCGTACGATTCTCCACGAATATCCCGGCCGAGACGTAAAACTGGGAAATGTTCACCTCAGTGTCCACGGCCTGACACGGCACGGGGCGGTGAATGATGTGAGTTTCGGCGTGCGCTCGGGTGAAGTACTGGGAATCACCGGTCTTGTCGGTGCTGGACGGACCGAACTAGTACGACTGATCTTTGGAGCTGATCGGCCTGATGCAGGAACCATTCAGCTTGACGGTCAGCCACTGGAAGTGAGTTGTCCCCAAGATGCCATTCGCAGCGGAATTTGCCTGCTGACCGAGGACAGGAAAAATGAAGGGCTGATACCGGGCCGCAGCGTGCAGGAGAATTTCTCCCTGGCCAGTTTGCCGACGTTTGTACGGAAAGGGTTTATTGACAGCCGCAAAGAGTATGCGTCCTTTTCGGCGTATGTGGCATCACTGCAGATCCGGATCTCCAGTCACGGTCAAATGGCATCCAGTCTCTCCGGCGGCAACCAGCAAAAGGTTTTGCTCGCGCGGTGGCTGGAGTGCCAGGCGAGTGTCGTTATTTTCGACGAACCGACGCGGGGTATCGATGTCGGGGCTCGGCACGAGATTTACCAGCTCATGAATTCGCTGGTGGCCGACGGCCATGCAATTGTCATGGTCACTTCAGAACTGCCGGAAGCACTCGGCATGAGCGATCGGGTTCTGGTGATGCACGAAGGGCGGATCGCCGGTGAAGTGACGGACGTGCGCAGGGCGACTCCGGAGCAGCTCATGACCCTCGCGATTGGCAACACATCCTCGATAACGAAGTCGTCAGCGCAGGCAGAATGTTGACGGACGAATTCATGACAGTAAACCAGCCATCACATCACCTGCAGCGGTTTATCTCCAGCTATGGGATGGTTTTCGTCCTGTTGCTGCTGATGCTGCTGTTCACAATCCTTACATGGAAGGAACAAACTCCTGGCGGCACAGAAGCCGGCCATCAGGTGGCAGAGACGATTCTGGCCCTGAATGATCAGGCGATTGTCGTGGTGGCGGCAGGTACGTCCACTGTGGAGCACGCGTTTGTCAGGGCGGCCCAGGAACGGCTCAGCGCCGGTGGTGCCACCGTTGTGAAAACGGTCGCTGGTCAGCCGTCCGATGCCCGGCGTGCGATCAAAGAGACGCTGGATAACAATATCACGCTGACTCATCTGGCCGTGTCCGGCACCGCAGATCGATGGACGGTCTTCGATCACTTCGACGTCAGCCGTCTGGGTCAGCGCGTGGCGCCGTCATCCTATAGCTGGCCCGTATTTGCCCAGAAAAACAATCTGTTGAGCGTCGCTGATCAGACGGCCATCTATGCGGTCATCGCTGTGGGAATGACGATGGTGATTATCACCGGTGGGATTGACCTCAGTGTCGGGTCGCTGGTAGCACTGGCTTCTGTGATGGCAGCCGTGGTCGTGCGAGCTATGGGTGGAATGGACGCCGGTACAGGCGCCATACTGGTAGCCGTCGCCGCAGGCCTCGGTGTTTGCAGTGCTGCTGGCGCGTTTCACGGGGTCATGGTCACGCAGTTTCGCATCCCCCCCTTCATCGTCTCGCTCAGCATGATGATGATGGCACGGGGGCTGGCGTATCTGCTGGCCGAAGGGGAATCAATTTCAGCGGTACCGAGGAGCTGGACGGCAATCGGAAACGGTAAGGCTCTGGGAATCCCCGTTCCTGTATTGATGATGATTGCGCTATACATCGTGGCGCACGTCGTCATGACTCAGACGGCGTTTGGGCGGTATGTGTATGCGGTAGGCGGCAATCAGGAAGCAGCTCGACTCTGTGGAGTGCCCGTTCGACGTGTGCTGCTCACGGTGTACATCATTTGCGGAACTCTGGCTGGAGTGGGGGGACTGATCCTGTCGTCCAAGCTGAACACAGGAGACCCCAAGCTGGGCCATATGTACGAACTGGAAGTGATCGCGGCAGTCGTCGTCGGTGGCACGTCGCTGATGGGTGGTGAGGGGCGCATTCTGGGAACGCTGATCGGTGCATTCATCATCGCCGTGATCAAAAACGGCATGAACCTGTTGAACGTCGGAGCCTTTGAACAGGACATCATACTGGGTGCCGTCCTGCTCACTGCCGTCCTGCTCGACAACATCAAGCGGCAGCGCTCGGATGGGAGGTGACTGACAGGGAAACTATGACGTTGACGTGTCCTCAGTGACCGGCGATATCAAGCTGTGGAGCTGGCGAATACGTCGTACAGGGTAAGCGGGCCATGCTACGCTGCCGTCCTGAAGATCGTCACTGATGTGCCGGGACGATTCGGGCAACCAGTTTGGTGAAGAGGGATCGCCAAACCGGCTGGTCCGTCCCCAGAGTTCGGCCAAACTGTCCTGATACAATAAACACCAGTCGCTGGCTGAACGAATCACGGCAGTGGCTTTCGGATGCCGGGTGCGATCCAGCAGCACTAGGTCGGGAGACCGATATTCGAGGGCCCGCATAGGGTCGAAGGGACCTGAGGCCGCTTCTCGATAGCGTCCGGTGACCGGTGACTCACCCAGGATGAAGTCGAAATACATATCAATGATCGGCTGTGGGTAACAGGTGCGGAACCGACCATCCACTGCGATACGTGATCCGGGATCCGTGTTGGCAAATACAGCCAGGGCATATTGAGCCCAGTTGAAGGTTACCAGCGTGCGGCCACTTAATTGATGGTCAGCCATGTATTGCATGGCGGCAACAGGATAGAAGCTCCGATCCACATGCAGCTTTGCCTGTCGGGGGAACTGCAGAGTCGTGATCAGCGCGACGGTTACGCAGCCGGCGGTCAGACCGACAGCATTGCAGCTGGGACCGGGCGGCATCGTTGATCGTGTTGACGTGCGTTGTGCCGGATATTTCATGAACTGACGAACCACGGATTCGATGTGAGACGCGAGAACAAACGACGATGTGATTGCCAAAAAGGGCAGATGGCGGTGATGTGACAGCGCCTGCCAGGCCAGTAAACCCATCAGAACAAAGCCCGGCCAGCGCCGAGGCTGATCCGTTCTCGTCAGGCACACAACTGTCGCCAGGGTAATGAACCAGAACGGCAGACTCTGTATCGAAAGAATCGACAGCGGAGCCCATTCACTGATTTCCGGTCTCGGGTGACCCAGCGACGACAGCATCCAGGTATGAAGTTCTAATCCGTAGGGGTTCAGCATGCAGCCAGCGCAGCAGGCTCCCAGCAGAAGGGCATGATTTCGGACTGTGCCGGCGAATTGTGCATCGCGGTTGACGAGCAGATCGATTACATCCAGTCCCAGCCAAGCCACGAGAATGGCCATACCGGCCAGATAGCCACCATGAGAATTGGTCCAGAAACACATCAAGGCTGGGGTCGACCACAACCAGCGCCGGCCAGTGACGTTGTCGTGTCGACGAGTCACGACACCTGGTACGCCCACTGCTAACAGGCAAATCAATCCTGCGGCACAGACGTAGCTCAGCATGTGAGGGCGAATGAGCCAGTGGAACGAAACGCCAAAAGCAACAATGCAGGTGACAGCCGTACAGGTTAGCAAGCCGGCACCACGACAATGGGCGTACCAGAGCGGCAGACCAAGCAGAATCAATGCCAGAGCTGATTTCAGCAGGAGCAGTCCAGTCTGGCCAGCAGCATCATCAGCAGCGGCGAGTATCAGTTCAGCGACATTCTCGTGGTTGATCCAGTGGTAGTCCTGGACTGCGTACGACCAGGTGACTCTCGGGTGCAGATGGCCGTCCCGAATGACCTCTTTGCCGTATTGCACATGGCCCCAAAGATCCGGATCGGCCTTGCTGCGTGACATGACCAGCAGACCGGCCAGCACAATGGCCGTCAGCCAGATGATTTGTGTACACCGCGAGAGATGCGATTTGTCGGATATGGAGCAGGACATCATTCGGCGGGCTCAGGCGCAGGACGTGGTTGTAACAATACACCTACACGATGTGAGCCTAGCTCGCAGACGCCTGGGTGGTCAGAAGATTTTGGGTCATGCGGGTTGCGAGGGCAAATTTTATCTCAGTCATGGAGTGACGCAGGCAACCAGCCACAGGTTCAAGCCCCGGTTCATGATCGATTGTGCACCATGTTCCGGGTGATGCAGCATCAAATTCAACCGACATCATCACCTCATCAGAATTCCCAACCCGCGTCGCCCCATTCGACGCTGCTCGGTGCGTTGGAACAGCAAGCGGGGAATGAAAGCCATGGCCGGCCGCCGCAGTCGTTCCACGGCAGACCGCATTGGCCCTGACCGGGCTGTGCTGTTGGGTATTGCTCCGGCCTTGGTGACCATTCTCAAACAGGTACTGTTCATCGAGCTGAATCTCATGACGATTCAACAACTCGACAATTTCGCTTTGATGCATTTGAACATGTCTGATACAGCGACGGACTGACGTATTCCTGCGAAAACGTGGATCTAGTCCGACATCCCGACAGGTTCCATCAAGACTCCTTTTTTGCCACGCAGAATTCTGCTGATGTGGGCGTACAATTCGTCACGAAATGGCTGAATGGTCCAATTTCACTGATATTTCATGGTAACGACAAGGTGGTGATTAAATGAGATGAATGGACTCATGGTGCTGAACTGCGATCATGACATCAATTGAACGTTGCAGTATGCCGTGTTTTCGGAGTGAAAGATTGCAGCCGCCCGGTCGGGGGACATGGGTGGTACCTCACTGCCTGCCCGGAACTACAAGGACATGCCATGACAGTCAATAATCAGTTTCGACATCAGCCATATCCAACACTGCCCCAAATCACACCCACCCGTCACCTGCTGCGCGTTGATCCGGGGTCTGTGAAATTCAATCGCCTGCATACTCGACACGGTGTTCAGCACGTGGTCGTAGTTCCTGGCACGTTTGCAGGGAAGGACCCGTTCAATATTGCCGGAACTCTGAGAGCTGTTCCGAAACACCTGCCTTTGATCGGCACTAAGATTCACAATGCTGCCGACCGCATCGAGAAAAAAACACAGGAAGTCTTTGACAACGTTACCGCCGACACCGGCAATTACACTGTTGCGTTCACTCAGCGACTCGAGGAACTTGTGGGTGGTGATCCGACAGTGACGCTGCTTGATCCCGCCTGGACGGGGCAGAATCACCATTTTGCCCGTGCCGACTTGGCAGTCCGGCTATTGAGTCATCTTGACGGACTCGACTTTTCCCCGCGGGACCAGGTCCTGCTGTGGGGGCACTCACATGCCGGTAACGGCTTTGCGTTGCTCAGCAATCTGCTGGCAAATCATCGGGAGTCGATTCAGCAGTTCTTTGAAGTATGTGGCCATCCGGAACAGAAATACTGGCGGCGTGCTCAACGGACGCTGATGACGAATCGGTCACCGCACCCTCTGGCAAAACATGTGACGGCAGTAACGTTTGGGACACCCGTTCGGTATGGCTGGGACAGCAATGGAATCCATCAACTGTATCACATCCTGTTTGATCGGGGGACCGACGACCCGGCTCAGATCACGACCACACCCGTTTTCCCACCCATGCCTAATGATATATTGAACGCGACAAATGGTGACTGGGTTCAGGCGTTTGCGATTGCGGGGACCGATGTGGTTCCTCCGGCACCCGGCCCGATTGAACGAAATCGCCGGATCGCTGAACTCCTGTTACAGGGGCTTAAAGCTCCCAAACTCACAACTGATACACGTCTGATCCCATTCGAACACCTGCGGTTTCTTTGTGCTCGCTGGAAGACAGGTACGCGCTGCCACACAGACGGCCACAATATCCTGGTGGACTATCAGCTCTCTGATGCCACGACGTCCGAACGTCCGATCGAATTCAGTGTGTTCGGCCATGGCGTTGCCACAACCCTGAAATGGTTACCCGCTCATCTTGCTCTGCTGCTGAAACGCATGGATCTCACTCCGACAGGATAGAAGGTACTCACGGACAATCGTCCGTTCAGCACACACTGGACGGCACCGAACAGTCATTTCACCGAATTCTTCGTTCGCTTCCCAATGATCGGACGTGTCGACATTTCCAGCGGGCAGCCCAGGGGAAGCGATCAACGGCATCGATTCACAGCAGGACTCAATTCTTCGCATGAATCTGCATCACGACGGACTGCAGGGTCAGCGAGCGGTCATTCGAACATCGGACACTGAGCGAATTGAAAGACTTCAGCAAAGGTGTCACGCTGAACGTTACTCTGGACCATGATCCGGACCTGATGATGCGGGGATCCGATACGGACTGATCATTGAGCCTCAATTCCAGTGAATCATTGTCGGCGGTGAAGACAATGGATACGTCGCACTCGTCCGACAGACCGCTGGGTCGGTGAAACTTTCGCACGAGAGTACATGCAGGGTCACCTGCCGACACATGGCACGGAAGCGAAACACGGACCAGCTCCGTGCCAGCTATGTGGTGTTCCCATGGACCGGCAAGTCGAATCGTGTGAACGGTCATTGCAGTTGCATCTGACAATCTTCAGCGTTGCAGACAGCCAGACGGACCGTAAACAAGCCCGCCTGACCGCGCAAGAGTTTCACCCAGCACTCAGGATCCATTTAACCGGCGGGCAGCGTCGAGAGCAAAGTAGGTGAGGATCCCATCTGAACCTGCACGTTTGAATGCGAGCAGACTTTCCAGCATGACAGAGTCACGATCGAGCCAGCCGCGCTCGGCTGCCGCATTCAGCATCGCATATTCGCCACTCACTTGATATGCGAATGTTGGTACGCCAAACGTCCTGCGAACGCGCTGTATGACGTCCAGATACGGCATGCCGGGTTTGATCATCACCATATCGGCGCCTTCGGCGATATCCAGCCCCACCTCCCGCAGTGCCTCGTCGATGTTCGCCGGGTCCATTTGATACGTCCGCTTGTCACCCTGTCCAAGAGTGCCGGACGAGCCAACAGCATCACGAAACGGACCATAAAATGACGACGCATATTTGGCGGCGTATGACATAATAGCGACATCATTATGCCCGGCGGCATCCAGTGCCGTGCGTATCACTCCCACGCGCCCATCCATCATGTCGGAGGGAGCAATTACATTGCTGCCGGCTGTGGCCTGCACAACGGCCTGGACCGCCAGTACGTCCAGAGACTCATCGTTTGCCACATAGCCATCTCGCAGCACACCATCCTGACCATGGCTTGTGTAAGGATCGAGAGCCACATCGGCGATCAGGCCGATTTCGATTCCGGTGTCGCGAATGGCCCGCAGACTGCGACAGATCAGATTGTCAGGGTTGGTGGCTTCCCGGCCATCAGCCGTTTTAAGTTTTGAAGGAGTGACCGGGAATATGGCAACAGCCGGAATGCCAAGGTCTTTGGCTTCACGAATCTGCTCGATCAGCCTGTCGATCGTCAGCCGATTGACACCCGGCATGGAGGAGACCGGTTCGACAACGTTCTCCCCGTCGATAACAAACGTGGGCAGGATCAGATCGTCGACAAGCAGACGATTCTCTCGCACCAGCCGACGAGACCAGTCGTGTCGACGGTTTCTCCGGGGACGCAGCTGGGGGAATCGCCCGACGAACTTCGGCACATCAGGCATGGTTGAGCTTTCTGGAAGGCAGTGGGTGGAGCAGCAGGACTGTTCCGGTCACGGCAAGCACCATACTAAAGACAGTTCAGCCTGGCCCGGCGCGTGCGCGAGCTTTCGCGTCAAAAACTCGGGTTTTCAGAAAAGCTGGTCGTCGATCACAGGCGAGTCAGCTTCAATGTGACTTGGATTCCGGCACTTTACAGTTCTACGCGACGATACTTGCCGCCGGTCTCACTGGCCAGTAAGTGCAGCCAGCTGGGGCCTCGCGACTCCAGAGCACTCGTGGCAAATTCCACGACATGAACCCGTGCGCCGGTCGAATTCTGTCTCAGAAAGTTCCTCAGGTCTTCTTTGGTCAGACCTGCATCCTGTCCGTCGGTCAGAAAATACACTACGTCCGGTCTGAGACTGACGGCAGCCATGAGCGCTGGCAAATGCCTTGTGCCACCACCGGAATCCACGGACTCGATCTCATCTCTGGCGAGGTTGAGGTTCGTCACTGTGGCCCGGTACACGTCCTTTGCCCCACCTCGGAGACGCATTCGAATCGGCATGTCACCGTAAAAGATGACCTGAAATTCCTGATGCGCCTCCAGCATTCGCAAACTGGCCAGCAGTTGAGACTGAGCCAGTTCTATACGGCCACCGTTGTGCATACTGCCCGATGTATCAATCAGGTACACGAATCGCTGGCCACTGTCGGCGATTTCCATGAACGATGTTTGAGCCTCACCTGGCGTCAGTGAGGCACCCTGTGGCCCACCGTTCGCCTTGCGGATCAGCCGCGCTGGTGGATCTGCACCCGGCAGTGCTGCACCAAATCCGGGTACCTCCGGTAATTCCAGCGTCACGTCGGAGACGGACTGATGAGATGGGGCCAGTAGATCATTAACGCTCGGTGCTTGATCCGGCACTGCGACTTCGACGTCGGCAACAGGTTCAATATGGCCGTCCTGAGCTGTAATCAGCTCTTCAATCGGCGGTAATTCAGAATCTGCCTGGTCGACCGCATCACCGGGCAGGTCTGTCAGACCGATGGTTTGGAATTCCTCACCTCCGACGTCGACCGGCACGCCTTGTTCGCAGCCTCGTGCCGCCAGGAACATGGCCGCCAGGATCACTCCGTGAACGGCAATGGACGCCACACTGCTCGGCAGTAAAGACTGCAGCAGGCGTGTTTCGGACTTTCGCGTTGCAGAAAGCGGCGATGGCATTTGTTTCGTTATCTTTTGAGTCCAATTCGTCTGCGTCGAATCCTTGAGGGGGAGAAACTGCTGCAGTTAACGCGCCACTCACGAGTGTCAGCTCGATTGGACAGCGCCGCTTCGGCACAAGTGGACACAGAAGCAGCCACAAAGCGCAAGCGACTATGTTTGGTCCAAAAAATCTATTCGTTTGCGATTTGAGCTCGCATTTGTCCGAAAGCGGCCCTGTTCAATTAAGATCCATCACGCTGTGGGGACTCTCCGGAAGTGGCAGCTTCATTCCGGAGCTGATTCTGAATCGGAACCTGTGGGCGTCGCACCAGTCTGCGGACTGGCGGCTTGTTGAATTAGTTTGATTGTCCGCTCTGTCTCATCCAGTTCTAGCTGACCTGCCGGGGCTTCGAACTGAAACTGACTTTCGTCAAACGTGTCATTGACAGTGATGTCACGGAAGTCCAGCGTGATCAGTGAGCGGATTTTTTTCGTTTCCGGATTGGGATGCTTCTTGAGGTACTGGATCCGTCGCGGCAGCATGACGTCAGCATCCACGTAGACGCGGACGTAATCCGGCACCCAATTCGGCCGAGGAGCCGATGAGTCCTTGATCTGAAAGTACTGTTCCAGAGACTGGGCGGTCCATCTCCCGGTAATAATGAACAATTTTGAGTCACCCACAGACTGTTGACGGACCTTGCCGAATTCCATCCCCAGCTGAAGCCGAGCGATCAATGACTGCAGTCCGCCAGCACCCAGATCCTCCAACATCTGTCCGCGTTCAAAGTTCTCTGCCTGAGCAGCCACTTTCAGGATCTCCTGGATGTTCCTGCGGGTAAGACGTGTGGACTTGCCGTTAACCCAGTACGACCATAAAGCGTTACCGTCACTGACCTGTGTTAATTCACCAGACGGTTTCTGCTTACGAGTATTCTCTGGTTCTCCATCCAGCTTGAGTGATTCTTCGTCACCTCTCCGCACGCCACGAATCGGATAGATCTTGAATTCCAGTCGGACTCGATTTTCGCTTGCCTGAGCATAATGGCCGGTGGCATAGAACCTCAGATCTGAGAGATGCACCGTTTCGTACAAGTCGCACTGCAGAAACGTCAGGGATTCCAGACGATCACGGACTGCCTTAAGGATATCCAACGCATCGAGTTCTGGTGCCACGGACGTGGACGAGATCTGCGGAGTGGCTTTCGGATCCGCCGCGTCGTCCTGAGCTGCCAATGGAGCTGAAAGGCTGATGAGTATTGTGGCAACGGCAGAAAATGCCGGAAAACAGACGGTCAAAGGGAATGTCAATTTTTGCAGTTTATGCTTCATGTTCGGAAAATACGGGTTTTACGAAAGAATTGAATCGTACCAGTCCGACATTTAAGAGTGACGGGCTGTTTTTTGTTGATGCACCCGAGACACGTAGTACCGGGTCGCCCAACATGAGACGGATTTTATCCTGAGTGACGAGTCCTGGTCGACAGCAAACAGTCCGGCCAGACGTGGATCCATGAGTCAGATTCTCATAGTCAAGTACGGTGGGCTGGTCAGTGAACGTTGGTGCGAACAGTCAACATCTCACGGAAGGGTTTCCAATGAGGTTTAATTTTCTAGCTTTGGGCGCCCTGACGGTTGTCTCAATGGGGTGTGCGGGCTTGGATGGGGGTGCCAGCAGCGTGCTGAAACCCAACGAATATGTCAATCCGCCGGCGGCGATGCTTTCGCGGCCTGGCCCAGGTGTCGACGGACCAGGCCCTGGCGTTCTTGGACTGGCAGCACACTCAGGTGCAGCAATAACCAGCCATCCGGCACAGGCCACTCAAGTCAAATTCACCGGACAACCGGGTATGATCATCGGCTGGAAGGTGTCAGATGGCTGGGCGAACGACCAGCTTTACTCCGGCAGCCGGTTCGATTTCCAACAAAACGCGGTCTACCAGCTCAAATTCGGCGGCTTTCCGGGAGAAGGATACGAAGAGGTCCAGTTGTATCCGACACTGGAAGTTCGTGGCACCGATCCGGCGACCCGTGAGTACCTCGAACACAGTGTTGTACCGGTGGAAGTGACAGATGAAGACCTGGAACACATTCTGCACAACAATATGGTGACCAAGGTCATCTATCTGCCGGATCCGAAACATCAGTCGCGAGCGATCGCCGGTGTGGAAACATTGATCTCCACGAAGCTGGCTCCGGGCATTGATCCGGTGCAGCAGGCTGAACGCATGGGTACCATCATGGTCATCCTGCGATTCGGCAACAAGAATCTGGAGATGCCAACAGTCGGGGTTGCTGCGAACGGCACTTTTCAGCAGGTGTCACATACAGTCTACAGCGGCCGACAGGGCCAGATGGTGCCACCGCAACCTATTGCCATGCTGCCAGCGGGAATCCACGGAGTTCCGGGAGTTACCATTGCAGCTGGCAGTGGCCTGCCTGGACAGCCCATTATGCCGGTCGCAGGCATCGGAATGACTCCACCATGGGGTATGCCCAGCGTGGGAACGCCCATCGGCTTGCCTGGACCGCCGCACTTGCCATTGGGCGGACCAGCCGGCCTCCGGTCGTTCACAATTCGCAACCGAAGTTCGCACAGGATTCCCTCGCCGACTTCAGACTTACTGCTCGATGTGAAGCAGAACCCGGGATTCAATATTCCGGAACCCGTGCGACACATTCAGTATGAAGAAACACATCCGACACACGCACCTGGTGAGCTGGCTCACCCGGGATCACAGGCTGGCTATTCCAGCTATTGATATTTTACGGATGGTTCGCACGGTGAAGGCTGACGCTGACCATCATGACTCAGCAAATGCAGAGGGGCGCATCAGGGACTTCCCTGGTCGCCCTTCTTTTCCATCACGGACTGCGACCAATGTCTGACGGAATCGCCCGACCTTTGAGGATGATTGCCACCGTCGTTTCGACGGTCCTGATGTCGGCATGGGTCAACGCTCAGGACGCTGCTTTTTATCAGTCGTTCAGTCACCGTATACCGCCGGAACAGACAGCCGGCCGGTTGCCTCACATTCGTTGCCATCAAGGCAACTGGTTGCAGCCGGTGGAGATCACTGTCCCGGACGGAGCCGAGATTTCCATCTACGCAGGGGCCACCCAGCCAGTGGGCATGGCATCATCGCCAACGTTGGTTGCTGTGAATCCTGGGCACATCTATCGGCTCCGGCTGACAAATATGCCGGAATTCCCGCACGCCGAATTGTATCCGTCAATCGAAATCCTCGATCGACTGCACCCGCCGCCCGGCAAAGAAAATCATTATCCGATTCCAATCCTGTTTTCCAAAGACGATATTGGTCTGGCTCTGGCCGGTCGCCTGGTCACACGCGTGATCTATCTGGAACAACCCAGGCTGGCGCAACAACTGGACCCGTTGAACCGTGAAATTGCACAAGCGGTTCTGCCGTCCGAAAACGTGCTCGAGGAAGCCGATCGACTCGGACGGCCGATGATCATTGTGCGCATTGGAGACCGACATCCTTCACGTTTCCAAACGTCGTCGAGCTTTTTCGGAACCGGTGGGGATGCGCAGATGCGGTCAGACGAATTCACGGTACGTCGTCCTCCACAGATCAACCGTGTCGCACAGCGTGTTCGATAAGATCCATTTCGAAGCAATCTTGCTGGATGGTGAGAAACATGACGTTGAACGACTCGAAACTAATATGTCGTGACTCGGGCTATTTGAATCGGTATCCGCGCGCAGTCATTCCATTTGTGGCACTCATCTTTCTGCCAGCCTGCAGTTCCCAATCAGCATTTGTTCGCGACAGTGAACCGATCGTCGCCAGAACTGCACATTCTGAAATCTCACGTCCGGGTGTAAAGCAGACGGAACATACTCCAGTTGAAGGTCAAACGGGTCGCAACAGAGGTATATGGAACCAGAGCAGCAGGGCCGGTGTCGCCCGGACGCGTCTGGACGATCATTTTGGGCAGAATCTTCCGGTCCAGCCGGCCGTGCTGACGCAAACCTCTGATGACGGTCCGGGGATGGTGCAGATCGTGCCGCTGTCACACAAAGTGGTGTCAGACGACCAAGGCAGCAGTTCTCAGTTTCTCACTTCCGCCGAACCGCGTATTGATCCGGCATTCGGACACATGTCGCCTGCCGATATGTATCCGGATGAGTACCTGGCTGACGGTGGTGATCGACGGCTGCCTGTTCACTACTTTGGCGGCAAACGGCAGGGTTTTGACACGGAAGACACAATCGCGGAATACTCCGATCACAGTGGAAACTCACATGTACGGGCGTCCAATCGAGTGGCAGTTTATGCACCACGCTTCGGTTCTGTACGCGTTGTCGAAGGTGCAGATTCCGGCCGGCAGGTCCTTCACGCGGCCGGGACAACCGAGGTTTCCGCTGTCGGCAGCCTGGAACGTCAGGACGGGATTCAAAAATCGGTTAAAGAAGAAGGTGTTGCGGCAGCGGGCTCATGGAAGCGAGCTGATGGTGCAGAAGGAGAGCAGTCTGCAATTCAGTCAAGAGCCACAACCCGACCGCAGCGTACTGACAAGGTCGATCAGGGTCTGCAGGCACAGTCGATCAGCGGGATGCAGGTTCTGGAACGGGAACAGGGTGCCGGGTTCCACCGGGAACTGGCAAATGCCGCCGTCTGGTCACGCGACCTGTTCCCAAAGTTATCGGGTGCCACGTCGCAGTCGGCTCAGCTGCGGACTCGTCTGACAGCACGGGCCACTGTTGGAATCGAGGACCAGCGAGCTAAGAAAAGTGAGATCCACATTGTCAAGCTGGCTGACCGCGACTCAGCTGAATCCGGGGACTTCATACGCTTTACGATCCGCTTCATTAATACGGGAGATTACGACCTGCATGACGTTCGGATTGTGGACAACCTCACACCGCGCCTGCAGTTCATTCAGGACAGCGTGCAGACGGACCGGGAGGGTGATGTCATCACCAAACCGAATGGCGAAGGCAGTGAGATTCTTACATTCGACTTTGATGAACCGCTTCCGGCTCACCAGTCCGGTACAATTGTATTCGAAGTACGCGTGAGATAGCTCAGTCCCTGGTTGCTGCAAAACTGCGGACAACCGGTGAAACTTGTGAACGGCGCAGCGTAGGCATTCCGAGGAATCCGAAGCCAGTCTTTAGTTTTACCCATTCATGGAACGTAGAGGTCAGCAGACGATCCAGCAGGCCGGTACCTGACTCCGGACCGCTGCCGTCCATCAGCAAGAGGGCAACACACAACGCTGGCAGTGCGGTGGCGCGGCTGCCGATGCGAGTCATGGTTTTCAATACGGTCCTCCTGAGAAGGGGCGCCTCCGGGCATCTCCGGCAATCTTGTGGCGGGAGACAACCGTGTGAGGGTGGGTTATTCAACTCCGCCGGGCATGCCATCGTCCCGCATGCCCAGTTTTTGGTACAGACCCAGTAGTTGCGGGTCATAGTGCGTTCCCCTTTGCAGCTGGGACTGGCTCAGGCCTCCGTTGCTGAAGTCAATTTCATTGCTGATGAAACGCACCGAGTTGTCGCAAAAGACGAAGAGGGCTCCGCCGCTGTGAGCGCTGCTGAACCCTTCGCTACAGGAGTCACAGCGGTTCGCTGGCTCGGGCGTGACGGGCGAGTTAAGCTGTTCACTGACGCGACCTCGGTTGTGGTACACGCCCCAGTGGCAAGGGCCGGGCGGATTCCGGCAACCCGCCCAAACGCCGGCCCCGCAGCGCAAGTCCCGCTCGCCGAGCATGAAGGTGTGGCTGGTCCCGTCCGTGATGTCCGCCAGTCGGACGGCGCTGTCGTTGAAGAAGGCCCCGTTGTTGCGGAACGGGCCGGGTCGGTCATAGAGTCCCTGGCAGGCCACATAGTTCGCCGTACCCAATTCGAGCTTGTCGACGTTGCCAAGACCGTGGAAGTGTCGGACCTGGGCCGGCAACTGATCTGGTGTTGAGTCGGAAGGACACCGGAAGACCGCAATCGGGGTCTGTATCAGCTGGTTCGCCCCGGGATCTCGCAACAATTCCGTCAGTCGGCGGTTCGTCACGTCGAGTTGTTCGTACAGCTGTTTCTGCTCAATTTGGGCCAGGATCAGCGCTCCCCATGCCCACGACTCTTCCTTATGGCCGTCGTCTATACATCCCGGTGGAAACGAGCTGTAAATTTCGTGATAGTTATGGACGGCCAGTCCCAGCTGGCGAAGATTGTTGGCGCACTGGACCCGTCGGGCGGCCTCCCTCACTGTTTGTACGGCCGGCAACAATATCGCGATCAACACGCCGATGATCGCAAAGATCACCAGCAGTTCAATCAGCGTATAACCGTACCTGACTCCTTCGCCGGGGATTTTCCGCACCGCGCGATGGCGGTCTCGAAACAGCCGCAGCTCATTCCTCATGATTATCCGCAACCGGTCGTGAGTTTTCTGTTGATGATCAAAGCACACCGTATTTCTCATACGCCTCCAAAGCCTTCATGCCGCCCCGAATTTCATCGCGGACCGTATTCTCGGTGTGCACTTTGTCCCAGGCTCTTTGAACCGCTTGTTCTTCGACTTCCTCAGGTACTACGACCACACCGTCGACATCCGCTAGCACCAGTTCGCCGGGACAGAACCGCACTCCGGCGATTTCCACCGGCACACCCACGTTGGTGACTCGTTGACGATTCATGCTGTCGTATACGCTGGTGCCCCGGGCGAACACGGGAAAATTCATCTCGCGGATTTTTGTCACATCACGTGTTGCTCCATCGACGATTGCACCTATACAGCCCGAATTCCGTGACGCTGTAGACAGCAGCTCTCCCCACAACGCGGAATGCATTGATCCGCCGGCTGCGCAGATCAGCACACTGTCCTCTGTACAGTCATCAACCGCCCTCAATTCCAGTTCATACGTGTTCGGATCGTCGTGGTACAAATCGGCCCACAAGGTTGTCTTGCAACGTCCCACCAGGACCGACTGGGTGGTATAGGGCGTCAGCTGAACTCGCGGTGACTGATTGTGATATCCGAGGGAATCGAGCGCATCGGCGACAACGGCCGAGTACAGGGACTGCCGCATCATTGACAGGGAAATCTTACTCATATTGTTTCCAATGACAGAATTCTTTTGGCGTTTTCACACGACATCACGTGAGGTTCCGGCAGTATCGTGGGGCATTTTATTGCAGCCGGATTCGTGAGAATTCGGACACCGAATCCGGCTCACCTTACGTCTCACAACTTCAGCTTACCCCAATGGACCTCATTTCTTTGTCCAGGACCCTGCACGGTGTGCTGGAACCGGAGAGCGACATTCAACCGAGCCTTACTTACGATGCTGACAGGTCGGTACTCATCTATTTGATTTTGCAGGTGTCTCATGCGAGTCGGTATTATTGGTTTGCTGCACGAATCAAACACATTTATCGCCAAAAAAACCACGCTGCGGCATTTCGAGCAGGACATCCTGCTCACCGGACTCGCCATCAAAGAACGATTCGAGCCAACAACTCATGAACTTGGGGGCTTTTTCGCCGGGCTGGCACAGGAATCAATCGACCCCATTCCGATCTTTGCAGCACGAGCCCTTCCATATGGGCCGGTCACGGCAGACGCGTTCCGGCATTTGGTGGAAATGATGCTATCAGAAGTTGCTTCCGCCGGACAACTGGATGGGATTCTCGCAGCGCCTCACGGAGCCACTGTCTGCGAATCGAATCGTGACGCGGACGGATACTGGCTGATGCAACTGCGTGAGCAGACCGGCGAATCCATGCCGATCATTGGGACCCTTGACGCTCATGCGAATCTGTCGCAAAAAATGGTTGACGCGACCAATGCCCTGGTCGCGTATCGCACTAACCCTCATCTGGATCAGTTTGATCGAGGCGTCGAAGCAGCGCGACTCATGTCGAAGATGCTGCGGGGCGACGTGCACCCGGTACAGCATGCTGAGTTCCCGCCAATGGCAATCAACATTGAACGCCAAATGACATCGGAACCACACCTGGCGTCGCTTTATCGGACCCTCGACACATCCAGACAACAAACCGGTGTCCTGTCCAACAGCATCCTGCTCGGCTTTCCCTATGCCGACGTGGAAGAAATGGGATCGTCGGTGGTGGTTGTTACCGACAACGACGCAACACTTGCCGCTGATCAGGCACGCATGCTGTCGCAGCAAATGTGGCAGCAGCGAGACCGGCTCAATGGTCAATTCATCAGCATGAATGATGCAGTGCAGCAAGCCATGGCATTGGCCGGTCCTGTTTGCCTGCTGGACATGGGCGACAACGTGGGAGGTGGTTCGCCGGGAGACAGCACTCACCTGGTGCATGTGATCCGGGAATCGGATGTCACCAGTGCGCTGATTTGCATCTTTGATCCACAATCGGTGCAGGAATCGGTCACGGCCGGGATTGGTGCATCAGTTAATCTGCAGATTGGAGGAAAGACTGATGACCAGCACGGCACACCGCTTGCAGGAATTTTCACAGTACGAGGTATTTACGAAGGCAGGTTCACCGACACGCAGATACGCCACGGTGCCATCACACATTACGATCAGGGTCGTTCTGCCGTCGTGCAAAGCCGTGATGGAAAGATCACCGTGTTGTTGACGTCGAAACGAACACCACCATTCAGCCTTGTGCAGCTGACCAGTTGCGGACTCGATCCTGCGAACTTTCATATCGTCGTGGCCAAGGGGGTCAACGCACCAGTGGCTGCGTACAAACCAGTATGCCGGGACTTGATTCGAGTCAACAGTCCCGGATGTACAACAGCCGACATGACGCACCTGAGTTTTGAGCATCGCCGTGAGCCGATGTTCCCCTTCGATGATGGTGAATTGTAGGAGACACCACCGCCAGTTTTCATCACCACGATTCGGAGGCTGGGATGCTGCACGGTCAGCTGAACGATCGTCCAATCACAGTACACAGCGCTCCCGGCTCTGCCGGTACTCGTTCAGCTGAGTCGTTCGTGTGCCGTCAACCCGTCCTGAGTCGGCCCAGTACTCGGCTCACGGATTCAGCGACTTCGGACCCGCCGTGGTGACTGAGCACCTAACGCATTCTGCGGTGCATGACATCGGTCAGCGCGAGAGCCATTTCATTCCGGTACACGTGGACGATGTCGCTTTCGAAAATCGCAGATGACGCCGCGAGTCGTTGCCCTGTTTGTTGTAGTCGGTGGTCGACGAGTGATGTGGTGTCGGTTTCACAGCGTGGCGGACGTGTTTTCAACAGGCGAAGCGCAGTCCGCTGTGGGATGAGTGTAGTCAATGTACTTGAGGTGCCATGTGGTTCCGTCGGGGCATCCGGATTCCGGATCGGGGGTCGCAGAGCGTCAGGAGGCTGAGAAACTGAACATTAGTGCCTGTGGGTTCAATCCGCCGGAGTCTTCCGGGTGGACGCTTTTATCGGCAGTTTCTCCAGCTCGCCGGATACCAGGTCGGTCCACAGCTTATATCCGGTCGTGTTCAGATGCAGTCCGTCTTTGATGAACAGATCGAAATTTGGCTGGCCGTCTGTTCCGAGCATCGGTGTCCACACGTCCAGAAATATTCGTTGATCGTTCCTGCTGCACTGTGTCTTCAATGGCCGAGTTGGTCTGCTTCATTTCGTCAGCCAGAGACCAGCGGCGAATGCCGGGTTTGATCGCAATATAAATGAGCTGCGTTTGGGGCAGTTTGTCATGCACGTGCTGTCAGAACTTCCTGAAGTCTGCGGACGTCCGGGCTGCCGATTTTCCACCTGCGATATCATTATCACCAGCATAGAAAACAATAATTGCCGGCTTGAACGGCCAGACAATTCGATCCGTGAAATAGACGGTGTCTGCGATCTGAGACCCACCAAACTCATGATTGATCGTCGGCAGATCAGGAAATGATTTGCTGAGATTCCAACTTCGAACACTCGAACTGCCCACGAAAAGGACGCCGTCCCGGGGTCAGGGACTGCTGTGGTCCGCCTCCTCGAAGCGACGAATGGCGGATTCCCAGCGAGCATGCGGAGTCGTTTCTTCAGATTCCCGTGCGGACGTGCCGGACACGAATCCGGTGACGACAACTGTTAGGAGGATCAGCATCAAAACCAGGACGCGGCGTTTCATGAGGACTTCAATCATCAGCCGGATGCCGGACAGGAATTCACGTCTTTGTGGCATCAGTTTGCGGTCAACAGGCAGCGCCACCAACGACACAGGATCACAATGCCCGGGTCACTCAACTGCCCAGTAGGTCGTAGACCAGTAGTTTGTCCTGGTCGCGGAGATAGAGTCGTCCGCCGGCAATGACCGGATGGGACCAGGCAGGCCGATCGCTGCGCTCGGCCTGCTGGAACCGCCCGAGTTCACGGTAGGCGCTCGAATTTACCTGCAGTAAAACAACACTGCCGTTTTCGTGACGGAAGACAATTTTTCCGTCCGCGCAGACCACTGATCCCTTCATACTCCTCTGTCGCCAGGCTGGTTTTCCTGTCTTCAGATTGATGCAGGTCAAAATGTCGCTGCTGGAGCCGTAGACATGGTCGTCGATATACACCATACCACCATGATGATTTTTCATGTTACGATTGTGGTAGACGACGTGCGACACGACTTTGGGCCGGCTGGCGTTGACCTCAATTAATTCTGCTCCGGTCCCGTAGTCGGAAGAGCTGAAGATATGTCTGCCAATCACGAGAGGAGTTGCACAGTTCGCGGTCCCGTTGGACGACTTGTTCTGCCCCCACAATGGTTCTCCATCGTCTGCTCGAATGCCCACAACGCCTTTGCTGGTGAACACGATGTACTGTTTTGTCCGGCCAACTTTGGCCACTACCGGCGAGGCGTATGCCGCTCGAGGAGACTCAGGAACCCTCGACGCCCATTGAGTGGAACCCGTGTCTTGATCCAGGGCAACCACGGTGTCGCGACTGCCACCGGGGGTGCATATCACCTTCCCATCATCGATCAGCACTGATTCACTGATACCCCAGGTGATGTTGGACCCACCGAACTCTCTGAGGATGTTTTTCTGCCAGACGATGGCGCCTGTGTCTGCTCTGCAGCAAGTGAGGTCGCCGTTGCCTCCAAGGCCATAGACCTTGCCATCGGCCACAGCAGGAGTTCCCCGAGGTCCGTTACCCGTGCCATTCCGGAATTCGTCCCCGTTGCGAGTTTTCCAGACCACATCACCCGTGTTGCGATCCACAGCGACGATGTACTCACCGCCATCCAGGTTTCCCATGGAATAGATGAGACTACTGACGACGGCGACAGCTGAGTAACCCTCGCCCAGTCCGGTGGCTGTCCACAGCCTCTTTGGGCCGCCTTCGGCCCACTGGTCCAGCAGACCGGTTTCTGCAGAGACATTATCGCGATTGGGACCTCGGAACTGATTCCAGTCCGAGCCGTGTGAATCAAGGCCTGTGAACAGGACGCTGAAACATACGATGCCCGCGCGACAGACTCTCGAGACAGTCATTGAAGACTCCTGTGCTCAATCTCAGAATTCATTTCAGGCGTGAAACACGCGAGTGGTTCATTCTAGGAGGGTCACACAGATTATTTGCCCTGATTGTCAGCGAAATCTGTACAAAACGGGGTATCTGTTAATGGGCATCGCATGGTCTGCTTGGAAAAACTATTCCGCACACTGGTGTACTTGTTCGTCATGCAGCAAAGTAGCCGACTGAGACACCCGATGGCTCCTTCGACCGGGATGTCATGAACCGACCATCTGTGCCGAACCCGGAAAAATGGCGGACTGCAGACTGGGAATTCGGCAAATGCTTCCGGGTTCAAGTCTTGTTCGACAGCGGTTGAATTGATGAGGCAGCTTGCGTAAGCAGTCAGGATCTCTATCTCCTGTATTTGGTTGCTTTCTGGCGTGTAGACGTGCAGTCTGCATTGCGCCAGGCAAAACGCTTTGCCGGCGGCAATTACAAATTCTACGCTGCAGAGATTTATGATCAGCAGATGAGGCACATGCTGGCAACAGAAGAATTTACTGCTTTCCGTGCCGGGTTCCCGCTTCCCACAGGTTGCGGACTCAGCGCGATGGCTATCGGGTTGACAGAATTCAATCAGTGACTCACAAACACCCTGAAAGCGAATCGTCCCGGCGGTCGTGAACCGGGTTCCAGTGATGGACAGTCAGAACAGGTGATCAAAGGGTGACTGGCGTGATGGCAGGTGCAGTTGAAAGAGAAGTTCGATTGATGACGCACAGATTCCGGGGACCCCTCACCCGACCTCTGACCGCTGCCTCCCCTGACAGCGGGAAAGGCAATGGTCGACAACACCTTGCGTCACTGCTTTTCATTCCGGGTATTTGTTTTTCCGTGTTGATTGGCTGGAATCACGCCCAGGCAGATGACTCTCGGATTAACTGGCCCGAATGGCGAGGACCGCTGCGAACGGGAGCGGCGCCTCATGCAAATCCGCCGGTGACGTGGAGCGAAGACTCAAACATCCAGTGGAAATTCACACTGCCGGGGCTCGGGCATTCGTCTCCTGTCGTCTGGGACAATGCCGTGTTTCTCACGACGGCGGTGGCCTATGGCCCCCGGCTTGATCCCGTTCCGGTCACCGCGCCGGGGGCCCACGACAACAAAAATGTCACTCGACGCCACCGTTTCTTCGTGATCTGCGTCGATCGAACGACGGGTAAGATTCGGTGGCAAAGGCAGGTTTCCGATACTTTACCGCACGAGGGAGGACATACGACCGGTAGTTTGGCATCAGCGTCACCCGTGACTGATGGAGAGCATGTTTACGCGCATTTTGGATCGTACGGTCTGTATGCCCTGGATTTTGACGGCACTCTCGTGTGGTCCCGCAACTTCGGCCCGATGCAGTCGAAGCACGCTCACGGGGAAGGTTCATCGCCAACACTGCAGGACGGGCGACTCATAGTCAACTGGGATCACGAGGGTCAGTCATTCGTCGAGGCGATTGACGTCCACTCAGGTAAAACATTCTGGAAAACAGAACGTGATGAAGTGACGTCGTGGGCGTCTCCATTGATTGTAGCCCATGATGGTCGGTACCAGGTGATCATCGCGGGAACCGGTAAAACACGAGCCTACGATCTGGAAACGGGCGATACGATCTGGGAGTGCGGCGGTCTGTCAGCAAATATCGTGGCCACGCCGGTCGCGGCGGACGGCATCGTTGTGGTGGGCAGCAGTTATGAAATTCGGGCAATGATGGGGATTCGGCTGGCCGGTGCGAGCGGTGACATCACCGGGACGAACCAGGTCGGGTGGAGAATTCGTCATCGAACACCGTACGTTCCATCGATGCTGCTGGTTGATAGATCGGTCTATTTTCTAAGACACTATCAGGGCATATTGTCACGGCGGGACCTTGCGTCCGGCGATGAATCCGCTGGACCGTGGCGACTGAGTGGACTCCGTGACATTTACGCGTCGCCGGTCGCGGCGGCGGGTCGAGTTTACATTGTGGACCTTGACGGTCGCACTCTGGTTTTTCAGCACGGTGACGCTCCGAGACAATTGGCATACAATCAGCTGGATGATGGGTTTGCAGCGACACCGGCATTGGTCGGGGACCAGTTGATACTGCGTGGCCAGAGATCGTTGTATGGTATTCGAGACGCAGCACGCTGATTTTTGGCCGCCGGAGTGAAACTGGAACGGGACACGGCAAGATCAAAATCGCAAGGATTCGACTTTCCGGCTGAGTCGTCTGCTGAGAAACCCTGGATTTATGGTGACCATGTTATGCCACGGGTTCCGACGACTGTTTCCGCCGTGATAATCTCAGGCCAGCGGATCGTTCTACCCGGATGGCGAAACATCAGACGTCCTGCCGAGCGCCCATTTTAGCAACGGTGGAGTAATCATCGTCGTGATCATCACCATCACGATGGTTGCAGAGAAGGTGGCTTCGTCGATCACAGTATGTCCGTCCGGCGTCTTCCAGGCTCTGATTTTTCCATTTCTCGCCGGATGGAGAGTTGGAGGACCCAACGCCGGGAACAGGTGCCCGAGCAGGGAGAATTAATTTCGGAAGTGCGCGAGGCTGCGGGGCCTGCGCTGGTTCGACGGGCATATCAGATTGACGGCCCTGGTGTTTCCAAACCTGATGTCACCCCAAGTCAAGAAAACACGTCACTGCGTGTCCTTGTGGCTTCGTGTGAAATCTTGTCTCGGAGGCCCGCAACTGCGGATCTGCGATCAAACCCGGTTGGACCGGCTACTTGAAACTTTGGGACAAGCGAATTGTCAGACTTTCCAGCTGCTTGTCATCAGCATGTGGCGTGTTGCCCGCAGAACCGGACTGACCTGACAGCGGCGCTGGTTCCTTACTTATCACGTTACGGGTCAGGGCCGATTGTTTCCGTGAGCGACTCTGACGAGGATCCAGGGTAATCTCGGTGATGGGTGAAGAAATCAGGCGGCCGTCTCCCGAAAGAAACTCCACTTTCAGCGCACACATTGCCATTCCGTTATGTCGCTTCACGTAGGGCAGAAAGACATTGTACGATTGACCGACAGTGCTCTCCGCTCGATGTGCGTTCCAGCCGGAATCGTCAAACACGAAGATATGAATCGGCTTCGCGGCGATGTCGTCCGGATGAAAATTCTCGTACTCATAGATGCGGACGGTTCCGTGAACCGGAATGGGCGCGGCGTCCAACGATCCGAAAAACAGAATCTGGCCGGCAAACCCGCGCGCAGACCGACCGTCCAGTCCCTGTCCTTCCGCGGCCTCCCACAGGCAGAGAATACGAACCGCCCTCTGCCGGCGGGCTCTCTCCCCTGTCCCGGGAAACAACCGGCCGGCCGACTGAATGAACGCCGTGTCCGCGCAGCCGGCGCTGGTAACAACTATCAGGATGCTCAGCAAAAAAAATTGGCGTATCGTCATGATGGCCGTGCTTTTGAAGGGGTTGCAGCTGCGACTCAGCCGTGTCTGCAGTTAACAAGGAATGATCTGTGGATGGCCAGTCAGCCTGGTTCCACTCCGTGTCATCAAAATCAAGTTCCGGTTGTTCGGGTTCCATGCTTCCGGCAGTGCCCGGCCGCCGCTTTTGTTGTGAGCTGATAATCTGCGGCGAGGTTCTGTACGGAATCGACGGACCAGCGTCATTTGTGACTCGTCTTTTTTGTGTTTCTGCTGAGCCCCAGGAACCCGGAATCCCATTTGGTTTCGACGTTCACTGACGGGCGTCATTACGGAGTGATCCTTTGTTTAATGAACTGTGGAGTGGAAGTCGGATTACATGACGTTGTTGATAGCAGCAGCCTGCTGTCGACGTTCATGCTTCTGGGTCAGATGAACTCCGGAGTCTTCGGACGGGACAATGGGGACCAATGGATCCATCACTGGAACAGGGTCATCGAAGGACGGAGTTGCGGGCGACGGGATGCTGTAAATCGGCCCGTGAAGCTCCTCGGCCTCGGATTCCAGGAAGTGCAGGCGTTCGGCTTCCACCTGCTTGATGAGCTCCGAATCAGCGTCGCTGTAGATAATCCTTGGTGTCAGGAAAATCAGCAGCTCCGTGCGAGTGGTACTGGTGGAGTCATAACGAAACATCTTTCCAACGACTGGCAGATCGCCCAGCCAGGGCACTTTGCGTTCCAGTGTTTCATCGGTCGTCGTAATCATGCCGCCAATCACAATCGTCTGTCCATTCGGAACGTTGACAACAGTTTCGGCAATGGAGACATCACGGATCTGGGAGTTGATGGTGTTGCCCGTGCTGATATCTGTAAAGATGGGGACGCCGCCCGGATTCAGCGCGCTCTTCTCTGCATAGACCTCCATCACGACTGTGCTGTCCGGAGTGATGCGCGGCGTGACGCGTAAAATAATGCCCGTATCTGTTGGTACGATATTGGGGGTCACGATGCCTTCGTCAATCACGACACCATCTACAATCGGAACTTCCTGGCCAACTCGGATCGTGGCTTCATTGTTGTGTGTTGTGCGGATCTGCGGACGACTCAGCACGCGCAGGGTGCGTCGTGATGCCAAAGCACGAATCAGCACATTTACTGCGTCGGATTGTGCGGAAAACACAAAACCACCGAAGCCAAGATCGCCATTTTGGCGTCCCAGTGAAAAACTGCTGATGCCCTGACCGCCGACAGCACCGGTGTTTCCGGCCGCATTGTTTCCAAGCGCAGCCCCGGTGTTATTGAAATTGAAGCCCGGTGTGCTGTTCTGAGTGATAATGGTGGTGCTTTCAACCTGACCCACACCGGGGACATTCGTCACGGTCGGAATCGTTACCAGGTCCTCCAGAGACTCAACGATGCTGCGCTGAAACAGCAGGGGATCCTGAAAACCCAGCTCCACTCCAAATTCATCCGTATTGTCCAGCTGGACTTCCACCAGCAGGGCCTGAATGATCACCTGGGGTGGCGTCGCGTCCAGATCCCTGATGATCTGATTGATCTCACTGAAGTAATCCGGAGATGAGCTGACAATCAGCGAGTTACTGTTGACATCCTCGGCAATGATCACTTCCTGCCGCAGGCGTTCAATATTGCTGATCAGATCATCGCTGCTGTCCCGCAGTGCCTGTTGCTGTTCCAGAAAGTGGTTGATTGAGGCCGCCACCAGTTCAGCTGGAGCATTTCGAAGCGGTATGACGGTCGTCCTGCGCTGACGCGTGTCATCCGTATCCAGTCGCAGTAAAATTGCTTCGACGATGCTGAGTGCTTCTTCGCTGCCCACAGCCAGCACAGTGTTCGTGCGAATATCGGCGGTGAACTGCAAAGGAATCAGACTGCTGGCCGCATCTTCTGCTCCGGCAATCTGTACCCCCAGTTGCTCTTCGTGATTAGTGTTTTCAAACATGGAGATCAGCAGTAACACGGACTGTTCCGCGTCTGCGTTTTTCAGTGCGAAGACCTTGATAGCCGCCGTGGCAGACGGTGCCTGGTCAAGGGTCTTGATCAGTGCCTGCAGCAGGTTCATGCTGGCTTCCGGAGCCGACACGATCAGAGTGTTGGATCGAGGGTCGGCGTTGATCCGCACGTCCACCAAAAAACCCGATCGAATGAGACGCTGAGCGTCTCCGTCCGTTGCCAGGAACTCCAGAGCGATTGACTTCGTATCTCGAAGTTCCTGAGGCCCCTGGTTGCCTCCGAATCGAGCATTGTCACCAGTGGACTGCGGCGGGCTGGTGACGGCCTGGATGGCGGCATTCAACACTTCGGCCAGTTCTTCGGCAGTGGCATGATTCAGTTCGATGACTTCCACCTGATGCACGGCACCCGGCTCATCGCGATCTAAGCCGTCAATCAGGTGCTGCACTTCCGTCAGATCGCGCCGGTGACCCTGGACGATCACGGAATTCGTTCGCGCATCAGCCACCGTACGGACCCGTGTGCCCAGTCCCGGGCGTTCTTCATAAAACGTCGTCAGGGCAGTGACGACCTGTGACGCAATGGCATGTTTGAGTTCAAAGACCTGGAATTCTGAGTCAGAGTCAAGTTTCGTATCAAGTTTTTCAGCCAGCTTCAGAATGCCCGGAAGTTCCAGCCGTGGTGCAAGAATCAGCACCGAATTGGGCTGCACGACCGGGAAAAAGGCGACAGTCTCCTGCGACGGTTCATCTCGCTGCCGCAATGCGGTCAGTCGGTCGTGCACCGTGGTCAGCAGTTCCGCGAAAGACTCGCTGTTGACATGCTGCAGTTCCAGCAAATGAATGTCGGGCAGTGAGCCGTCGCTCAACTGTTCCAGACGCTGGATGATGGGTGCCAGACGTTCCAGGTCTTCTTCGTTGCCTTCAATCAGCAGGACACCAGTCCCCGGTATGACCTGAATATTGACATCACCACGCAAATTGAATGCCGTCGAGCCGGTGACGTCCGACATTGCGGCATCAGGCTTTGACGGGACACTGTCTGGGTTCTTCTGAGCCTGCAGGGCAACAAGTCGACGCAACTGTTCGTTCAAACTGTCTGCCGTTTCTTCGCTGATCTGTTCCGCAGGGACGAGACGCGTGGCGGTTTTTTCCGTTTCAGCACGCGGCATGTCCAGCCGTTGCAGCAGCTTGATCAGCTGATCGGCCCGTTTGATGTCCGCCTCCACGATCAGCCGATTCTGTTTTTCATCAATGGCGATGCGAAACAGTGGATCTCCTGTCCTGTTCTCATCGTCAGTGTCATAGACCACAAATGTGGGTTGATTCTGAATCCCCTTCGGGATGAGTTCGGCACGGCGGTCAAATACAAGATAAACTGTTCTCGCGATTTCAGCGGCTGTCCCGTGCCGGACCTCCAGCTGGCGAATTACCAAAGTTCCTGAGGGCGGGTCCCGCGAAACGGGTTCATCAGTATGAGCTGTTCGCCCCGGATCGTCCTGAAATCCGCTCGTACGAATCGGAATGTCAGTCGTGGTGCCCGGTCGGCGGGCTGCGTCGGCTGTTTCGTGACTGTCGGACACCAACCCAGTGTTCAGCCGATCAACACGGGCACTCCAGACACGAACCGGCTCAGCCTCGTTCTCTGATCGCTGACTTCCACCCGATTGTTTTTCCGGCAGGACAGGTCGGGCATAGCGGGTTCGCGCCTGATCGAGATGCAGCACGATCAGAAACTGTCCCTGCCTCAGCAACCGGTAGCCAAGACTTTCCAGTTCACGATTCAAAATGTGAATACAATCATCCGCCGCGTAACGAGTTCGATCTCGCCGTGCGAACCGTCCAGGCGGCACCTTTTCCATCACCAGTGTCAACCCTGTACGCCTGGAGAAGTCACCCAGCACACGGCCCCAGCGAGCGTCGTAGTAATTCAGTCGAATCCCCTTGGGATCTTCGACAGCTTTGAGCTCTGCACTGGCTTGACTGTATGTTTCACGATACGACGACGGCTGTTCTTCATAGGCGTCCACAATGTCGGAACGACTTAGAATCCAACCTGTCGCAGCGGCAGCTCCTGCCACCGCAACGGCCATGAAGCCATGATGTCTCACGATAGAGATCCTCATGATCGACCATTTTATGCCCCCCCCCAACCGATACCCAGCGTTACAACAGAAAACCGCAGATGCGAATCGCCGGTGGTTCGGGAACCCCCCCGAGGCTAAGGGGACGTGGAGCCGCCAGGACCGATCCTCTGTGTCAGGATGTGCCGATTATTCCTGTTTATCGGTTTGAATTGATTGTGTGGATGAAACTTGTTTCGCCGGATTTTCCGGTGAACTCGGTGATCATTTCCCCGCAGTGCACAGAGGATCATATGCCACGCGCGTTAAGCTTTGCCTATTCTGCCTGACCGGACCTTTAGTGAGACGTCCGCACATGCGGCTGTTCGTGGTCTGTCTGCGGGTTCCTTGCTGCGTCCGGTCCCATATGGTTGCAAATGGGGGTGGTTTTCCCGCTGGTCGCGACGTTGGGTTTCTAGAGGAGAGATGTCACTGGTGTTTGACTTCCTGCGGAGTCTGCGGAATCGGTTTTCCGTTTCGGGCGTTGCCGGTGCGGTCGCTCAGTTTCAGCGATTTGAGAACGATCTGCATCAGGACTTTTTTGCGCTGGCAGCGCAGTCGGGAAAACCCCGGGGCCTGCGCTGGATCTCCTGTGTCTGGCTTCCGGAACTGCTGATTGTCGTGGACCAGGACCGGCAGCTCATCAGCGCCTTTGCGTCAGTGAATATTGGATTTGAAGCCGTCGAAGGCGGTGACATGGAGGATGTCGCCGAGGTGAGTACCATTCGTGACGGCAGTGCCGTCTTTCATGTCCGGGACGGCAGCTGGGGCAGCGCCGGACGAGTTGTATTCAATATGAATCCGTGTCAGGCGGCCGGGCATCTGATGCCTGGGGTCGTCACAGTTTTTCACAGGGATCCGAACGCCTGATAGGTTCTGCCATGGCTTGACAGGCAAATGTTGATTGACCGGTCGCCCGGGAAAGGCTTTGGTTTTCCTGGTATACTGTTACTTTGGACGTGCCGTCAGATAATCGGCTGGGCAGTCCTCCGTTTGCTGAACTCGTTGATCGCACTGGAATGACCCATGACGTTGATCAGAGGGCGAACTGCGTTGCGGCCGCAATCGGGAGAGGTTCCGAGCCAATCAATGCACGCACATCAGATGCCTCCGAATCCGCTGGCCACATGGGAACAACGACATGTCATCAATAATCATGGCCAGCTTTCCGGTCCTAGCCGTGATCACACCGAATCTTTAGTCGCCAGAGTGGACAATAGCCTGGTACAATTAAATACAGGAACGCCGCCGTTACGTTGTCTTTGGCCCACAGTTTCGAGGATGACATGACTGACAGCTATTTGCCGGGATCTCGTCGAGGATTCCTCACTCACGCCGGCGGGGGTGCAGGGGCACTTGCGCTCGCTGCTCTGGATCACACCGAACAGGCAGCGGCCGACGTACAGATACAGAGACATTTTGCACCTCGTGCTAAACGAGTGATCTGGTTGTTTATGCACGGTGGCCCCAGCCATGTGGATCTGTTCGACCCAAAACCCGCGCTGACGAAGTACAGCGGGCAGCCGTTGCCGGAAAGTTTCGGAGAGGTGATGACACGGCGCAACGTGGCCAAAAATCCGCTGCTTGCACCAGTCCGACGCTTCAGGCCGCGGGGAGAATCAGGGCTGGAAATCAGTGATTTCCTGCCACATATTGCGAAGCATGCCGACAAGATCTGTGTGATTCGTTCGCTGCATGGTGACAGTGTTAATCATCCGCAGTCTGTCTATCAGATGAACACCGGCAGCGTTCTCACGGGGAATCCCAGTTTTGGCAGCTGGGTCGCCTATGGGCTCGGCTCCGAAAATCAGAACATGCCGGCCTTTGTTGTTCTGCCGGACCCCGGCGGCGGACTCAAAGGTGGACCGCCCGCATGGGGCAGCGGATTTCTGCCCGCGTCGTATCAGGGTGTGACCATGCGGTCAGGCAAATCGCCAATTCTTGATCTTCACTCACAGCCGGGCGTCAGTGCGAAGCAGCAGCAGGCAAATCTGGATTTGATCAATGTCCTGAACCGGAGACATCTGCAGCTTCGGGATCATGACGACAGGCTCAATGCGCGCATTAAGGCGTATGAACTGGCCTTTCGCATGCAGGCGGAAGCACCCGAACTTGTTGACCTTCGTGGTGAGTCCGCTTATGTGCGGGCCATGTACGGAATAGATCATCCCTCCACACGCGATTTTGGTCAGCGCTGCCTGCTGGCTCGTCGAATGATCGAGCGCGGCGTGCGGGTTGTGCAGCTGTATTCCGGTGATACTAACGGGTGGGATGCCCATTCGGATGTGAACAAAAATCACACGGAATACTGTCTTCGTACCGATCAGCCGGTGGCGGGACTACTGCAGGATCTGGGTCAGCGCGGTTTGCTTGAAGACACATTAGTGATCTGGGGTGGCGAATTCGGGCGAATGCCGATGAGTGAAAAGGGAAAAGGGCGAGACCACAATCCCTGGGGATACAGTATGTGGCTGGCCGGTGCTGGTCTCCGTGGCGGTCGGGCATACGGAGCGACTGACGACATCGGGCTCAGAGCGATCTCCGGCAAAGTCCATGTCCACGACTTTCATGCAACGCTGCTGCATCTTTTGGGAATTGACCACGATGCCCTGACGTATTTCCACAACGGGCTGGAAAAACGACTGACCGGTCCCGATGAAGCACACGTTGTTTGGGACTGTATTGGGTCGGGGAAACGGGCATGAACTCAATTTCGCTCAAATCCTGCAAAAAGACCGTACGGCCACGACGCTGGATGTCTGTGGGCATCATGCCCGTCGTTTACGTCACCATCACCGTGATCTGTGCCCTGCATGCGCGTGCGGCTGACGACCGGACATCAGGCTATTCCGAATTGCCCATTGTCGACGAGGACCGTGAACACTGGGCTTTTCGTCCTGTCAGTCAGGTGGATGTGCCTGAACACTGGAATTCGGTCTGGCCGCGGAACGAGATTGACCATTTCATACTGGCCGAACTGGAAAAGCATCAGCTGACACCGCAGTCCGCTGCGTCACCGGAAACACTCATTCGGCGGCTGAGTTTTGGTCTCACCGGACTGCCGCCGTCACCGCAGGAAGTCGATGCGTATCTGGATACAGCCGAAGACGGCAGATATCGGCAGCTGGTGGGTCGGCTTCTTGGTTCGCCGCGCTACGGTGAACGGTGGGCCCAGCACTGGCTGGACCTGGCGCGCTTTGCTGAGACCGATGGTTACGAACATGACAAGCTGCGACCCGACGCGTGGAAGTATCGTGACTGGGTGATTCAGGCGCTCAGCGATGATCTGCCCTATAATGAATTCATTCGGCAGCAGATTGCCGGTGATGAAATTTATCCGGACAGTGCTGCTGCCCTGACGGCGACGCGATTTTGTCTCTCCGGTCCGGACATGCCGGACATTAATCTGGCGGAAGAACGTCGTCATACTTTGCTCAACGAGATTGTGGCAACCGTCGGTGAATCCATTCTTGGTCTGCAGATTGGGTGTGCTCAGTGCCACGACCATCGGTATGATCCGGTCAGTCAGGCGGATTTCTATCGTTTGCGCGCTGTCTTCGAGCCCTCAGTGCAGCTGCAAAGACATACGTCAGTGACGACATTGCGCGAACAGCGGCCGTTTACACGCACAAGTCACGTGATGCTTCGAGGAGATTTTCGGACTCCAGGACCGGAAGTCACCCCTGGAGTCCTGCGGGTTCTGCTCAGGGAGGGCTCTCAGATCAATGTCGCGGGATTCGGCGGAAAAACGAGTCGTCGCCCGGTGTTTGCTGACTGGCTGGTCCGTCCGGACAATCCGCTCACAGCGCGAGTGATCGTTAATCGCATCTGGCAGCATCATTTTGGAACCGGCCTGGTGAGTACGCCCAATGATTTCGGAGTCATGGGGGCGGAGCCGTCGCATCCGGAACTGCTGGACTGGCTGGCGGCGTATTTGATGGAGCAGGAGTGGAGTCTGAAACAGCTGCATCGGAAAATCGTGATGTCGGCAGCCTACCAACAGCGCAGCTATCTGCCCGAAGACACAGCCGATTCGGAACGCGCAATGTGGCACAGTGCCCTGGAAACAGATGCCGATGGAGCGCTGCTCTCCAGGTATCCCCGTCGGCGCCTGGAGGGAGAGTCCATTCGCGATGCGATTCTGTCAGCCGCGGGACAGCTGAATCTCAGGGCTGGTGGTCCTGGTGTCCGGCCACCGCTGCCGAAAGAACTGTTGGAAACGCTGCTCGTGGATCAGTGGAACGTCACAGAAGATACTTCGGAGCATATGCGCCGCAGCATTTATGTATTTGCGCGTCGCAATCTGCGATATCCCATTTTTGAAGTCTTTGATCGTCCCAGTGCCAACGCCAGCTGCGGGAGTCGCAATATTTCGACCACGGCACCGCAGTCACTGCATCTGCTGAATTCAGAATTCTCCCTGACAATGGCACGACACATGAGCCAGTTGCTCCAGGAAAAGGTTTCTGACCGGGAGTCTCAGATTCAGTCAGCGTTCCGTCGTACGCTCAGCCGCCGAGCGACTGCTGCTGAGTTGGTCCAGGTGCAGGATCAGCTGTGGGACCGGGATTCCTTCGACTTACAGGACGGATACGGGCCGCTGACATATCTCTGCGTGGCGCTGTTCAACAGCAGTGAATTCGTGTTCATCGACTGAAGATGGCGGCGATCCTCTCTGCACGACAGTCGGTGTTCACATGTCCGGGTTCCTTGGCAGCCGGCATCAGTCGGTTGGCGTGCCTGTTGACGGTGAATAAAGGGACGTACACGCGATCGGCGCACCGGGCGCAGTTTTTGCTGTGTTAAGTCACATCCGCTGTCCGCTTCACCATACGGTCCGGGGATAGCGCAACTTCTTGAGTCCGGCAACACTTGCTCCGCGGGGCTCCGCTCAGCAGAGCTCAGGAACTTTTTGGAGAAGAGCCAAATATGGGCAATTTCGCATAGCAAATCTCCGGGACTCCGGCGTATACGCAGGTAACGGGTCGGACCTGGGAAAAGCAGGCTTTGATGTCGAAGTTTTCCTCACCAATTCGCACAGCCTTCACTTGCGGTGCCATCGTGCTGCAGCTTGCGTTGCTGCCGTTGACTCATGTTGTACATACCGGCTGCAGTCAGTCCGGCCACGGAACGGCTGTGTCAGTCCGCACCTTTCCGACACTCTCCGTGCCTGCGCACCGCTGTAAACACGCGTCGGAAGGCCATACGCACAGATCGGATTCCCAGGATTCCCCTCCGGTCGCTCCCCATGATTCCGAAGATTGTGCCGTCTGTCAGGTGGTGCTGGCCGCGCGAATTGGCAGCCTGCATACGGCAGAGGTTCAGTCGGACGATGTTCTCACCGTCAGCTGTTCGCTGCAAGCACCCGAAGTTTGCAAGGCTCCCTGTTATCGTGCGCCTGGACGCGGTCCGCCTGTCTGAGGCCGCTCTGCCGACGGACTGATGCGATACGGCCTGGATGCAGGAGGTATACGCAGCCAGTTCCTGTTTTCTGTGCGTGTGGTCCTCGCTCCCGGTTTCAATATTTCCTGGACAGGGCCTGCGGCGCTCTTTGGGTCCCAGCAAGCCTGTGTGGTCTGCACTGTCACGCCCAGGCTGCGTTCTGTTTGTGTGATTGTCCACAGACAGTCCGCCTCTGCAAATCTGAAAGACTATGACTATGAAAATTCTTCCTCGACGTCCCTGTGGATTTACCCTGATTGAACTTCTGGTGGTGATTGCGATCATTGCCGTTCTGATTGCTTTGCTGCTGCCGGCCGTGCAGCAGGCTCGCGAAGCTGCTCGGCGCGCTCAGTGTCGAAATAACCTGAAACAGATCGGGTTAGCGCTGCATAATTACCATGATGTGCACCGGACATTCCCATCGGGCTGGGTTGCCGTGACCGGCACCGTCCAAAATGCCCATGGCGGAATCAATGGGGCTGGCTGGGGCACGATGATTCTGCCTTTCGTGGACCAGGTAAATCTCTACCAGCGGTTCGATGCCAACGTGGCTATTGAGGCTCCCGCGAATGCAGCATTTCTGGACACACGTTTGTCCGTCTTTCGTTGCTCTTCGGATCCCCAGCCGGATACGTGGGAAATCGAAGAAGAAGGAAATCCTGGAAACGTACTGGCGACGCTGCCAGTGGCTAACTACGTCGGTTCGTTCGGCACCGAAGAAACGGACGGTTGTGAGAACGCCCCAGGAACGGCTCCGGTTGCGGTCGATGGCCAGTGTGTGGGCGATGGGGTCCTGTATCACAACAGCCATACTCGAATCGCTGACATCACGGACGGTGCCAGCAATACGTTTGTGGTGGGTGAGCGGCTGACCCGCACAGAGGCCGGCTGGTATTCAACCTGGGCCGGAATGGTTGCCGGAGGCGAAGAAGCGTTTTGCCGATTCCTGGGTTCTGCGGATCATGTTCCGAACGACCCGGATCGGCACTTCGACGATTTCAGCAGTCAGCACACCGGGGGAGCCCAGTTTGTTCTGGGAGACGGGTCAGTTCACTTTACCAGTGAAAACATAGACCTAGGTGTCTACAAATCCCTTGCCACACGAGCCGGCGGAGACTTTGGTAATCAGTTCTGACATCCTCGATTGACGGTCCGCTCGCAGACAGTCTGCCATGACAATATCCTGGGGGCGATTTGTCGCGAGCAATACTGTTTCACCGCTGGTCGGAAACGACAGTTGGCGTTGTCCGGCTCACGCCGCGAAGTTCGGATGCCGCGAAGTTCGGATGCCGCGGTAACTTTGCTGTCGCATCTTCCTGTTCAGAGACTGCTCCGGAACCGGCAGAAAGATGCGGTTGTGCACTCGCCATGCTATTTCAGGGCACTGCCGCAGGATGTGGCTGTGGGTTCGGGCCCATGACGAATTTAGAACTCGATGTCCCACAATTCCGCGGCGTTGATCCCCAGGTATTTATCTCGATTTTCTTCGTTCAGGAAAGTGAAGTGCTCGCGCACCAGCGCCAGTTCGGCTTCCAGAGACGGCCGATTGTAGTCCATTCGGCATATTCCAGGATATCCCGTGCCCCACAGGATCCGATTGGGGCCGAAGGCCTCAAAAATTTGTGTCAT